>JAEIGA010014763.1_pt1 | contig 11884 bp, 15 predicted proteins | sample 9270691 | NCBI WGS metagenome assembly JAEIGA01 (sample SAMN17057246, study PRJNA624740) | gut metagenome | biome: biome; isolation source: fecal sample | host: Bos grunniens | place: China: Xizang | collected 2019
CCACCTGTGATTGTGCTTGTACCACTTCCAAGAGTGACCTTATCCTCATCAGGCTTGCCAAAGTGCATCTCACTCTCACATATACGCATATTGCCACTTAACCCATGAGGGGTGCTTGACACATTCACATTTACATATGGCGCATAATCTCCATATCCAGATAGGTCTAATGCTGATAGGCTTATATTGGCTTGTGATGTCCTTGCGTTGAGATACTCAACTGCCCTTGTATAAAGGGTGTTATAATCGGTCACATCATCAAATGTAACAGTTTCAACGTGTCTCCCATAAAGGCTTCTTTTTGTAGAATCCTCAACTGCGTATCTATATCCACTTGTTTGACTTCCAGAATTAGGCACAGATATACGGACAAGCTGAGGGAAGGAGGTAGAACCCCAGAGCTCCTCCATATCTAATCTGTGCCATGATTCTCCCGGATTGGTCGCTCCTGCCTGAATATAATCAGAATCGTCATAATAACATCCATAAGGGATAATTGTTGTGCATAAATTTGAATAGCTGACATCATTAGATAAGTCTGTCAGATTGACACCGAAGCTTATTGATTGTTCAGATGTTGTCAGGATATAATCCTTTGGAACAAATGCGATTACATTCCCATCAAATAGTAAATCAGCCTTTGCGTTCTGTGCGATAGAATTTATCAGCTCCATGGCAGTACCACGCTCAAAGTCTAACTTAACTCTCTTCTTGTTTGTACTCCATGATGGGTGTGCCGTGCTATTTCTTATTTGCAAATCTACATCAAAGTCACTACTTAATTGAGCGTTGATGATGTTCTCTAAATCAGCCAACTGCTCGACAAGCGTTGGTCGGCATATGACGGTTGACTTATCACATGTATAAGTACCATCCATATATACTGTCGCTCCACTCTCGCTTGTATATGTCTTTCGCATTTTTAACTCTGACAATGCCACGGAATTTAATCGGCTTGCGATGCCCTCGCAGACCACTTCTATCTCTTTGTAAAAGTTAGTGGTACTTTCTGTGGCTACTCCTCGAAAAACCTCATGAGCGACCTGTGACGAGTCCACAGATACTGCTCTAATGATTGTTGATTTAGGCGTTGGCAATGTTGCGCCATTTAATGCCGTAAACGTCATAGAAGGCACCATCCCTGCTGCCCTCTTAATAACTATATCTTTGTATAAGTTGTCAGTTCTTTCGGTACTATACACAAGCGTATCGCCGAAATATATCTGTTGTTTAATCATATGCTAACTCCTAATTGTATGTACTCACTCCCTCACCTATGGTCACATTGACTTCATATGGCGGTGCTCCCTGATTTAATCCTATATAACTTATTGTATTTGTGCCAACCACAAGGGATGAGCCTACTTCTTCATTATTTGAAAGAGAAACAGGAACGCCATTCTGCACCGATATATAATTATCGTTGATTTTCATGTTGATGGTCTGCCCATCTTCCAATTCTTCGTCAACAGAGCATACCATGTTTACGCCTGTTGTCCATGCCAGATTAAAAGGAACGTCAATCTCTGAAAGATTTATCTCTCTGTCCTGCATCACATTTCTATAATAGTTAGCTTGTGGACTTGCTATTCCGCTTAATTTAGCAGTATATGCCTTACCGTCATATCCATGGTCTGTGATGCTTAAACGTGCCGTATATGACGTTTGAGCGTTGAATGTGTTGGTGTTCTCCTCTGTCTCTGTAAGAGTGATTGACTTACCATGAACGTATGCTGCCAACGTCAATAATAAGTCTTGTGCGCTGGCATAATCAATGCAGATCAACTCTATATCTACTTGTCTATCCCCATACGGAATTGACCCAAATAACTCTGTTAAGTCAAGGCTTCCGTTCCTGCCGGGTATCTCCACATAGTTTGTCCTAATCTCTGGCTTACTAATCGTCTTTGTCTTAACATACCATCCAAGAGAGCGGATTGATGTGTTGTTTATCAATATGTTGTTCATACAATCACGCCCCTTTCTGCATACTGATTAATCGTTCCCATCTTTGCGTCCATCCTGCTTACTGTTCCACCCACAAGGGTTTTACCATCAAGCAACAACTGCTGATTTGCAATGTTTGGAAGATATGTGTTCAATAAATCGTACACATCCGCATTTGGACTTTTGACTGCTGCCCCTGATATCTTTGCGTTTATATCCCTAAACGAATCATTAAATTTAGAATCAAATCCTACGTTGAATCCCTCGGCAGTATATGCTCCAAGCTCTTTGAACACCTTTGAGGGTGACGCAATTCCTAGAACTTTTTTCACGCCCTTTGGTAAATCGCTGAATTTGTCCTTAATGTTGCTTATGAAGGTTGTCCATGCGTTCTGGAATCCTTGCCACAAGCCAGCCACTATGTCCTTTCCAATTTCAGGAAGTTCCTTAAAGATAAATGTCTTGTACATGTTCACCAACGAACCTATAAGTTGTGGTACAATCGCCAATAATTGTGGCCACGTTTGAGCAAGTATCAGCATCAACGCACTTATTATCTGAGGAATCAATCTGTAAATCATAGGAGCGCACACAATAAGCGCATCGCATACTCCTTGAATCAATCCCGGAAGTGCATCAATGATAATCGGCATTGATACCGTTATGGCGTTAACAAACGCCATGAGTATCTGACTTACAAGCTCTATCATTTGTGGAAGGTTAGCCACCAATAAATTGAAAAGAGTAATCATGGCGTTGATTAATTGAGGAAGTATTGTTGGCAGCAGTTCGTTTAGCATGTTCCCGACTTGTATTAAAAAATCCATGATTGATGTAAAAAATGCCGTCAAAAATTCCTCATTAAACAAGCTCTGTATTAATGATATAAGCGTTTGGCTTATAATCGGTAATAAAGTAGGGAGCATTGCGCTTAATTGTAGTAATAAGTCTCTTGATACAGTGATGATTGTGTTCAAAAGCATTGGCAGATTGTCGATAAGTGCGCTTGTCAAAGTTGTTAAAATAGGCGTTGCAAGTTGTCCTAATTTAGGTACTAGCGCCCCAATCTTACTTATAAAGCCCTCAATTCCGCCTACAAGTTTTTGTGTGCCGTCCTCGTCCCCTGCAAAAATCCCACTCACGCCATCCATGACATCAGAGAGCATGGGAAGAAATGTTGCACCGACCTTATTCTTGACACCATCAAAAGCTGTCTGCATGTCTTGTAACGAATCTTGAAACCTTGCCGAATCCTTAACGGCTTCGTTCGACATGACGCCTCCTAACTCATGGAGTCTGTCTTTCATCTTTTGAGTATCTTCGGCGGATGTGTTGAGCAGTGCGCCTAATTGTTGTCCACTTCGCCCTAATATTGTAGTCGCAAGAGCCGTTCTTTCTGTGCCCTCTTCCATGCCTTGTAGCTTTGAAATAACAGCAGTAAAGGCATCATCCGTTGACATATTCGCTAACTCTTCTTGTGACAATCCTAATTTAGTAAATGCTTCTTTTTGAGATTTAGAGCCATCTTGTATGCTTTTTGACAAGGTTTTGAACCCTGCGCCCATGGCATCAATAGATGTTCCTGAATGTTGGAGCACTGCTTCCCATTCTTGGTATGCTTCGGCTGATATTCCTAACTTCTGACTGGCTTTATCAATCTTATCCCCTTGTTCGGAGATTTTGCTCGACAATCCAACCACGCCAGCAACCGCACCGGCGGCAGCAGTCCCCACGCCAGCGACCGCACCAGCTCCAATCTTTGCAGCCTTGCCAAGCCCTGAGCCTAATTTTTTCGCAACTCCATCAGCCTTTCCTCCAACTTTTTGCAAACTGTTGTTGGCCTTGGCGGTATCAACATATACTGAGCCTACTAACTTAAATATATTCATGATAATATACCTTTAACCTTATCAAGTATCTTTTTTTCTGTTTCTGTTCCTGCCCTTGTTCCATATCCAAGTTCCTTCTTAAAATCGTCAAAAGAATAATGCTGATCATATCCTCCTGTTATCCACCGGATATATATCTGTTCGTCAATGTATAAATTTTTTGCAGAATCAATCAAATCCATTCCGTCTGATAAAGATAAGAGGAGTACGCTCTCCACGCCTCCTCCATATCTTTTTAGTATAAAATCTAAATCCTCTGCGCTAATTTTAGCGCCCGCGTAAAAAAAGCCATTAAATCATTTTCCTCGGCTATTTCTTTGAATGCCTTTGCGCTTTCTTCGAGTGTCATATCTCCGATAGATTTAGCACCTTGATATATGCCATCTAACAAGTCATATATCTGTTGTTCTTGTTCTGGAAGTCCGTATATCAGCGCTTGAACCACAATCACGCCTCGTTCTTCATCGGTCATACCTCGGTCTTGATAAGCCTTAAGAATATCAGCAAGAGCATTGCTCCCTTTTATTATTCTGCTTAACGCAAAGGCATCTTTTAAGATAATTTTCCTCATATATCCCTCCTATTTTAAGCGGTGACTACAACCGTACATGTATCCGTGTATTCCACGTTGTCAACGGTTATTGATGCAGTTATGATTGTATCTCCTGCGCCTGCTCCTGTTATTACTCCGTTTGAAACTGATGCTACTGTGCTGTCAGCACTGCTCCATGTGATAGTTGCATCACTTGGCGATACTGTGTATGACACATTGTATGTATCAGTCTCAGATATTGATATTGAATGAGTGTTGAACTCTATATATCCAGTGTCCCCGGATACCGATGGATATACAATCTCAAATGGTGGAGTGTCTAAATCTTCTTGAGTATATGAGCCATAGAATGTTACTTCTATTCCTGCTTGGTTCTTATCTTCAAATGAGAATGTCAATCCGTCTGTTGCAAGTGCGTTGTAAACTTGAATTATGACAGGGGTATCACTTCCCGAAAGAGTTCCAACCCATGTTATATTGTTTATATAATCCGTAAGTTCAATGTTGTTTTTTGCAGTGATGACTGTGTTAGAACCGACAGTTTCGGCTTGACCTGAACCAAGTGTCATCTTGATTAAGTCTGGCTTAACCTCAACAAATGTTGCTTTGAGATATACCTCCCATGAGTCTATTGTGGTTAATCCTTTAGCTCTACCCTTAACACCGTCAATCTCAATCTGTCGGCTTTCAGGCACCGCTGAAAACTCACCACCGCCACTTGTTGCTCCAATGAGTTTTCCTGCCGCCTTTGCGCTCTCAAATGTATCAGTTCCTACGTTGAAATTTTTAAAAAACGCACCACTATCTAATAGTAAATGCTTGGCAGTATCGCCTGTAAATCCTGAGTATGTTTTCATTTTTTCAATCCTCTCTTGGTGTTAGATGCACCTCATATCTTGCCATTAATCTGTAAATATCCTTATCGGTATCATCTATCCACCCTGCTTGTGTGTCAGTGTATATTTGCACGCTGAAATAATCTGTCATGTCACTATAATGCTTAAAAGCATATGCTAAATCGTCACACGCCTTTATTATGTCCTTGGGATTGTTTCTTTCCCAAAATTCAGCAGTCAAATCAATCTGTCTTGTATTGAAATTGTTTATTGTTAAGTCTTGTATGTCTAACACAACGTACGGCATTTGAGTATTATCATTAGCTCTAAACCATGCCACTGGCAAATCTGTGATATCCTCAATCTTTAATTTAAGATATGACCTAAGTCTTTCAGTTATCGTTATCATCATATTCGCCCTCATCAATCTGTGCATTTAACCGCTCGGCTTCACCGGAAAGACCAGATAGATATTTACTCTCGATTTCAACAATTTTTGCAATATTATCTTTTACGGAATTTTGCAAAATCCCAAGTTTCGGAACTTTTCCATTGCTTGTTCCAAATTCTTGAAAATAGGCATAGAATCCATCTGCCTGTCCAGTTTTCAAACCAATCTCCAAACGTGGATACTTAGTGTTTTTTGAAGCATAAACCTTTATTTTGGTCACTCGCCCGGCATCTCCTGTCTGACGTTTGAATCTTGCATAATACCTCGTTCTAAATTCGGTCTTAAGCAATTTTCCAACATCTCGAAGCGCTGCCCTCGTTAATTCATTTATGTAATAATTAGCTTGGTCAACGCTATCTTCCAGCGTGACTTCCACATTTTTGTTCTTTGTCTTAACCTTTGTGACTGATTTAGGGATCATTCGTCATTCACTCCACGCTTACATACAAGCTCCAACTCATTATTGTTCCTATAAGTCCTTATTACTGTATATTCCTCTTCTTCTTCGCCAAATCGTGTATATTTAACGATATCTTCGTTTTGATATTCGAGATAATCCGGAAGGATAAATTTAATCTCAGCTTTAAAACCGTTGGCTTGTGCTTGATAAAATTCGTTATGCGAAATTGAAATTTCATCACAAAATACATCTCGTTCGTGGTCAAGAGTGACAGTATCTCCGTAATCATCAATCGATTTAATCCTTGATACAAGTGTTAAGACCTTATCATACATAGCCATATCCCTCTGACTTTCTCAAATTTTCAAGTTGGTATTCCCAACTTTTCAAATACCCGTCTTGTTTCTTCTCGGAATTAGAATATACATACAAGCAATAGGTCTTGATGGCCATATCGATAAGGTCATCATCATTTGCATCTGCCTTTTCCGCCAACACCCCGGCACGTTTAAGCTCCAAACGTGCTGCATTAATGGAGTCCGTGATGTCTGCATCTAAAGTCGTGTGAGATATTCGCAATGCCAATTTAACCTTATCTAATATAGCCATAATCAACCTCTTATTTCTCTTTTTTTGTAGATTTTCTTGCACCTGGTTTCTTTTCTTTAACCTCTTCAATCAGCACCTTTTTGAGTTTGTTCTTGGCGCTTGAAAGCTCCTCGATACGCTCTTTTGATTTGCCTGTACTGGGGAACTCATCCCCAGCACGGTAAATCTTGCCATCGTTGAGGTCTTTGAAATCTTCTATGACCTTAAACATTTAATTAAGCTCCCTCTACATCTTTTGTGATCTTTACAAACGCCTTCGGGGCTACAACACCAAGTCCAACATACTGACGTCCTACAATCTTAACCAAATCCTGCTCTGAAAGGCTTAAATCATCAAGTTTAATGCTCATGGTCTCTCCATTTGGGAAGTTAGCCTGTGCTCCATATGAAAGTGAACCTACAACAACATAAGTGTCATCTTCGTTCGCTGAACTGTAAGCTGGAAGTGCATCTGTATAAACAATGTCATCCTCATGACCGTCAAATACATCAATAGCATATCCTGCATTCAGTGCCAAAGTCTTAAATACGGGCTTTGTCGCTCTGTTCATCATAATCTTGATGTCTGATGCCTGACTTGAAAGCTGTGCAATAGCATTCATGATTGTGTCAACAGCCGGGTTATCTTTTACAACAGGAACAGCTACCGCTGTAGCGGTTGAAGCCGTTGGACACGCATCAATCTTTCCAATCAGTTCTTGTTCTGCCTTTTCAGCTATCTTCTGAGCAAGCTCTCTGTAAAGATAGTTAATGGTATCAACGGTTGTTCCCTCGATTGCTTCATCTGATACAGTGATCCACTTCTTAATGCTTTCGGCCTTAAGTTCGACAGTTCCGAATGTAAGTGTCTCTTGAGTCGGAGCTTCTGCACCTTCTGCATGAATTGCAGCATCGCTTGCAGACAGTTCAAAGCCAACCTTAACATTTCCCTGATAATTTGATTTTTTTACAAACTGCATCAAGTTAGCCTGCTCCCAAGCATTGCGAATTTCTACGTCAAGATATGTCGGTACAGGAACAGTACCACCACTCTGTGCATTTGTAGAAAGAAGCGCTCTTGCCTCTTTCATGTCTCCTGTTTTTATGCCTTTAAGGTATGCCTTTTTGTATTCTAATGAATCAAGGATCTCTGTTTTCATTTCTGTTAATTTTCTTTTCTCCACTACTTTTCCTGCACCTTTTTCTATTTCTTCAACGGCGCTTCTTTTTTCTTCTGCTTTTCTCATTTCCGCAAGCTCAGCGTTAAGCTTGTTTCTCTCTTCGGCTAAGTTTTCAACTGCTTCGACACTCTCAGCCTTTTTTACTTCTGCGTTGATTTTAGCTATTCTTTTTTCGATTTCCTGAATTGTCATTTTTTCTCTCCTCTTCTTTTTTTAATTATTAAAATATGCATACTTCGCTTTTGCTAACTTTAAGGCCTTTAAGCTTTCCGCCTTTCGTCTTTCGCTTTCCGCTTCAAACGCCGACCTTGCTGATATCTCCGTTGCGTCATATGCTGGTATATCAACAGCGGATACATCATAAACTTTGTCAATCGCTTTGATACGCCTGATTGAATAATCGTCCGTCTCTTCCCATGACTCGTCAGCCACAGTAAAGGCGAATGACATCCTGTCAATACATCCGCTTTTAATATCATTAAATAATTGAACATGTCCCTCATCATCTTTACGAAGATTGGCTGTCATATACAATCCATCCTCTTTGATATCCAATCCGAGAGTTTTATTCCTTGTTCTTGCGTACACTCTTCCGGAGTGATTGTAATTGAATATCACATCCGACATATCCGCATCCTTGAATGCATCCTTTTCCACTACTTCTCTAACTTCAAATCCATCAGAACATTCATAAATCACTGTTTCAGAATCGACTGCTGCCGCCTTGCCCTCAATCACCATCTCGTCTTTTTCTTCGCCATCTTCGGCACTTCGGCATTTGACTCTAAAATCCCTGAATTGTACTCCTTTTTCTTTTATCAGTTTTTCGATGTTATCCTTGGGGTTCATCTGTTCCATCCTCGCTTTCTTCTGTTTGTTCTGTTTTAATCGCATCAATCGGTGCAGCATCTAATCTTTGTATTGGTACATCCCCGCCCTCTATTGGTGGCATGTTGCACGCTAATCTCCATTCATTGATGGTCATACCGCCATACAACACTACGTTTGACCATAGATCTATTTTTTTGGTTAAAGATGCAAACTGTATCTTATTTGCTTCATACATTAAATGATTACCGTAACCTAATTCTCTTGATGTAAATATCTTACTCTGCAATTCATCTGACAAATCGACTAAAAATGGCTCTATCGACAGTTCATAAAAGGCTTCTATTTCCTCCCCTGACATATCGCCAGTCACTACTTTTTCATTTACACCAAAATATCGATATAAATCTTCCCTCAATTCTTTCATCTGGGCTGCATTTGACACGATTGGCGACATTGATATCGGCTGGAATTCCTGGCTTGAATCAAGGCTGGCAATACCGCCATTGTTTTCTAAATTTAAATAATCCGCCACAAAGTTCTCTTGTTGCTTTTTTATATCCTCTCTATCAAGCATTGCAATCTTGCTCTTTAGGATTCCTCTTAAATTAGCAGTTGACTTGATGGCGTTCTCCATTCCTTTGTTTGATGTTTTTATTAAATCCAAAAGTGGCAGCAGTGCGGTGTTGTCATCGCCTGCAATATCGCTCTTGTTGTAGTCTTTTCGCAAAACTACCAAGTCATCCCATGCACATGTCATTTTAGTTCCATTTGCAAAATCAAAAGTTATATATAGATTCCCGGAATAATCGATTGCTTCATAGCTTATATATGGCACGGGATAAAAGCCTGTTGCCCTGTTAAATTCATTACGCTGAATATATACAAATACAGTGTTATCAACTTCATACTTGGTTCTTATCTTTTTCAAAAACGAGCGACCATTCATATACATATTAGGTCTTTCATTTAATATTCTTGCGATATAATCATTTGAGCTTACGCAATATGCTTTTGAAGTAAAATTTGCCAATGGTCTGATGCATGATCTGACAAGTTCACTCTGATATATATCATTTCCAAAACTTGAAAAATAAGCATAATAACCGCCCAATTCTTTCCAATAAGTCTTGGTCTTATTATTAACTTGTACTTTTTTGAAAAAGTCTAAAAATCCCATGTTTACCTCACGTATGGAATGTACTCATTGTAATGCTTAACATATCCCACCCACGCATTGAGTAGGCTCACCATTCCATCTATTCTTTTATTTTGATGAATCTTAACAGGTTGAATTGTTGCAATTCCATCTTTGTTTAATGCCTTAACCCCAGTGTTACATAAGCACCATCTGAGGATGGGGTTATTGTCATACACAACCTTATGCTCTGCAAAGGCTGCGCCCATTTCTTTCATAGGCTGACTCCATGTGTAAGGCCCTTGTGCGGTCTTTTCCATCTCAAAGCCCATATCTTCCATCTCCGGCACCCAGTACCCCGTCAATGCTCTATCGTAACATATCCACAAAGGTCTTATGTTATACTTCTTGACCATCTCCATAAACCACGCTGTTACTTGTGAATAATCAACTTGTGCCCCCGGAGATATAGTCAACCACCCTTGCTCTGACCATAATTTGTATGGGGCTTCTTGGAATTTATTTTTTTCTAATTCGTCAATTCTCGATTTTGGCAAAAAATATTTTTGTAATACATATATCTTCTCATCATTCGGCTTTCTAATAATTAAACTCGCACAAGTTAAGTCTGTTGTCGCTGACAAGTCGCACCCACCGATTGCATATGATTTTTCAAGATGAGTCATCTCTATCGGTTCTTCGTTGACTGCATCCTCGAATTTTAGCCAAGAAGTTACAGGGTTTTGTGGAATGTTAAAATCCTTGGTCATTACCGTTGGCTTAAAAGATTGGTCATCTTTCGCTTTTTGAACCATCTCTCTTAGGTATCTGCGTGATTTAATGGTATCAATGCCGGGGTTAGCCTTAACCCAAGCATCTTCTTTATCCCATTCACTCGCATCATCTAATTCATAAATAAAGGGCAAAAATCTATCATTTTTAACTGCCCCAGATAAGATGTCCGAAGCGTATGAATATTGGCTGTCAAATATTCCCTCTCTTACATATCCATTAGTAGTTATGCAGAACAACAATGGTTGGCGCCTTGCCCCCATCGCTTGCTTAATCAGGTCATATATATCTCTGTTCTTTATGGCTGCAAGCTCATCAATCACGCCACAATGCACATCCAATCCATCTAAACTGTTTGAATTACTCGCTAATGCCTTTATGTATCCCATGTTTGGTGCAAAATATAAGTCTGCCGTTCTTTTTCTCACATGTTTATTCAAAAGCGGGCTCTGCTTAACCATCTTATGAGCAGAATTAAATCCTAACTTTGCTTGATCTAACATTGTCGCAATATTATAAATCTGCGGCGCTCCCTCTTTATCGTTAATCAACATATCAAGCTCAACTGCTGATGTTTCTGTTGTCTTTCCGTTCTTTCGTCCCTCAATGATTAGCACCTCATTGTACTGTCTGATATTGTTATCATCGACAAATCCGAATATAGCCTGCAATCTTGCCTTTTGAAATAATTGTAAATTAAGGGGCTTTCCCAGCTCTCCTGATGGTTGCTTGCAAAATTTTTCAATAAAGTCTGTATGTTTTTTTGCTAATTCAAAATCAAAGTGATATTCTTTTGGAGTGTTAAAACGATTGAGCAATCTCTCGCTTATCCGTTTCATTTTTTCACAAGCTACGATTTTTCCATCAACTATTCCGCCAAAATATTTTTCAAATTCAATCATTCAACCAGTCCATCAGTTCGTCATTATTCTTGACTTCCTTGGGAAGCTGTTCTAATAGTCGATTGATAGTTACGGAATAGTTCTTTTGCAATTTTATATAAGTCTCAGCCTCTACCCTTGATTTCCTTCCGCTTTGACCACCACCATGATTGTATTCTTCTGACCAACCATGCTCTGTGATGTCTTTTCTTAAGATTTCAAGTTGCTCAGCCAAAAAGGCAGCGTCTGCAATTATTCCCTCACAAACTTTCTTTCGCTCCGGTGGTAGCGTGTTAGTTATCTTTTTTAATTTTGCCAATTCTTTTTCAAAATTAAAAACAGCTTTCATCAAATCTCCCTCCATTTTCCAATAAAATGTAAAATCTTTCCAAATTTTACA
>JAEIGA010014764.1_pt1 | contig 11884 bp, 12 predicted proteins | sample 9270691 | NCBI WGS metagenome assembly JAEIGA01 (sample SAMN17057246, study PRJNA624740) | gut metagenome | biome: biome; isolation source: fecal sample | host: Bos grunniens | place: China: Xizang | collected 2019
ACGAAAAAAATCGTAAAATATAAAACTCTTTACGCTATGAGCCTTAATAATCCCACTCAGGAATAAATTTGCAATCACTCGATCCACGCTCTTGCGCAAAAAGGTTCGTAATCCCCAACGCAAACGCCGTTTCCACCGCCGTATTGTATTCACGCGCCGTAATCGGTCGGTTTAACTCGGGGAATTTTTCAATCTTCCCAAACGGGGTGTATTGACTCATTAAGCTCAAATAGGTATCTTGGGGTAAAGTGCGAGAAAACCATTTTATCAAGGCTTTCGAATCGTTCACACAAAGGGGCATTACCAAATGCCTTACGATACAGCCCGCGAGCATTTTCCCCTCTTCCGTTATTTTGAGTGGTTTGGAGTTTGCCATAAACTCAATCGCTCGGCTCGCCACGTCAAAATAGTCTTCCTTTCCCAAATACCGTTTGGAAAGAGCGGAAGAATAGAATTTCATATCAGGCAAATAAATATCCACGTACGGATCGATGCGTTTTAAGGCATCGATTTTTTCATAGCTACTCGTATTGTACACCACGGGAATTTTCGGCTTATAAATCTCAAAAGCCCGTACCAGGTGTGCGTTGAAATGGGACGGCGTGACAAGTGAAACGTTTTCCGCCCCCATATCTTCCAGCTCTTTGAATATATCCGCAAGCTCGCTCGGCGTGATTTCTTTCCCACGCTCGGCTCTCGAAACCTCGTAGTTTTGGCAAAACGCACAGCGAAGATTACAGCCTGAAAAAAAGATTGTGCCGCTCCCTTTTTGGAAGGAAATACACGGTTCTTCAAACGGATGCAAATAGTATTTTGCGATCCGAAGCCCCGATACGCCGCAAGCACCTATTCCATGCAAACGGTCCGCACCGCATTCCACGGGGCAAAGCATACAATTTTCAAGCGTTTTTGTCCAGTCCATAAAAACATTATAACACGAACGAAAAAAATTTGCAAGCGAGTATGCGCCGCTATAACAACTTGACAAGCGATGAAAAAAGATATATACTGTAAAAGGAAGGGCGCAAGCCGCTTTTCTTCAAAACACACGGTAAGGAGCTAACCATGCCCCATCAAGAATTCTTAAAACAAACGGCAAAAACGCTTGGCGCAGACCTCATTGGATTTTGCAAGCTCGATACGCCCCCCTTAAAGGATGCGCCCGAGCTTTGCTACGCCCTTTCTATCGGCGTAAAGCTTTCCGACGCCGTACTCAAAACGATTGACAGCGCACCCAGCTTTGTCTATTTTCAGCACTACCGCACGGCAAACTCGCTGCTCGATAACATCGCCTTTCGGCTTTCGAGAGAACTCGAAAAACTCGGTTTTTCCGCCCTGCCGATTGCGGCAAGCCAAAGCTTGGGAAAAAACAACCCCTATCGCGGCGTACTGCCGCACAAGACTGCCGCCGTACTTTCAGGCCTTGGCTTCGTCGGCAAAAGCGGGCTCTTTCTATCTACCGAATACGGGAGCAAGGTACGCCTTGCCACCGTGCTTACCGATTGCCCCGTACAAAGCGAATTGCCTGTCATCGAAAATGGTTGCGGAAGCTGTACTCTTTGCCAAAAGGCTTGCCCTGCGGGCGCGATTTACGGCGAATTGCCCACCACGGACGGCGAACGCAACTTCGACGCGGAAAAATGCTCACGGTATATGAAAGAGCATTTCCAAGACGTCGGCAGAGGAAGTGTGTGCGGCGTTTGTATCAAAGTCTGCCCCAAAAATAAATTGTGATTTTCTTCCTAATCAAGCCATAGGCTTGTATGTAATCCAACGCAGTTGGCATGTAATCACCATAACTGCATATAATCAAAAAAGAGCGAATTTTCTTCGCTCTTTTTTTGCTTTATTCAATTTCTAAAATGCGTAATTTGACAATTTCGGGCAAATCCAAACCGCTTAACGCTTGCTTGAATTCCACAACCGATTTGGTATTGCTTAACGCCACGTACGCCGCTTGCTTTTCGGGATTGCTAAATTGCAACACCGTCAATTCCCGTTCGGCGCACGCCTTTAATTTTTCAAGCTTGCTCCGCACCGCAAATTTTACTACGATACGGTAGGTTTTATTCGGCTCAAAATCGAATTTCACCGCCGCGCAGTCGGTAAGCCACTTTTCTATCCGCTGTTTCTTGCCGTCAACGTACAAGCGCACGTCCCCGTCTTGAATGTTCTTAAAACGTACGGAAAGGGTGCGTTTTTGCGGTATCACACTGCTGTCGCCGCGCCCGATAATCGTCAGTGATTGCGTACCTGCCCCCGCCTTTTCCTTAAAATCGGCACGGAATTTCGTTTCAAACACGCCGTCCTTATCATCCTCTCTTCCGTCTTCGTAGAGGGTGTATTCCCCTTTGCCGATATACGACCAAGCTTCCAAAAGAGTGGGATTTAAACAGCCGTTCCCTTTATCCAAGCTAATCGGCAAAATTCCGCCCTTTTTAATGAATACGGGGATACTTTCTAAATTGCGGTAAAGGGTTAATTCCTTGCCACCCTTTTCGGCGGTGTATTCGTCGCCCGTGAAAATATCCGTCCACTCCCCTTGCGGCAACCACGCCTTCACGCGCGCATAGCCGTCCTCTTCCGCTTTCGCAACCACGGGCGCGACAAGCAAACTTTCGCCAAAAAGGTACTGTGTTTTATACTCGTAAGCTTGCGGACAATCCCATGCGTAATAGAGTGGCTCGACAAGCGGTTTGCCCTCGTTTGCCGTTCGGTAAGAAGCCGTGTACAAATAGGGCGCAAGTTTATGGCGCAAACGCAAGAAGTCCTGCGCGATATACCCCGCCGCGCCGTAGAACCAAGGCTCTTTGGTCATCGTTTGGTCGCAAGCGCAATGCAAGCGGTTGATCGGGCTAAATACGCCGTATTGGATATGGCGCAAATACAGCTCATCGTTTTTATCCCCGAAATTGTGTCCGCCGATGTCGTGGCTCCACCACGTATAGCCGACGTTGCTTGCCGTCGCAGTAAAGTAGGGCAAGAACGCAAGCGTTTCCCACGTAATTTCCGTGTCGCCCGAAAAACCAAGCGGGTAACGATGCGAACCTATCCCTGCATATCTTGAAAGTACAAGGGGGGTTTTTCTGCCTGCCGCATTGTCTAAATAATGATAATGGTTGAGCGCCCACAAAGGGTCATAATCACTATCCTGCGTTTTATTCATTCCGTCATTCTGCACTTTATCCCCCCAAGGGATATTCTTCTGTTGCCAATCTATCCACCAAAAATCCACGCCTTGCTTTTCTAACGGGCGGTGAAGAAGGTCGAAATAGGCATTGATAAAGCGGCTGTCCGTAAAGGAAAAGGGGATAGCTTCTTCACTCGACGCGTCCCTGCCCATGGCATTTGCAAATTTTTGATAGCTATCTTCCCAAAACCGAACGCCGTCCGACGGGTGCAAGTTCAAGGTGATTTTCAAACCCTTGTCCTTGATTTTTTGCAAGAATTTTTTAGGCTTGGGGAAGAGTTCTTTATTCCAACTATACCCCGTCCAACCCACGTTGACTTGGGGTGTGCCGATATACTTTGCCGCATATTTCCCTTGCGATAAAAGCCAAGCTTTCATTTGCGTTTCGTCGGATAAATGCCAATCCATATCCACCGTCGCCACAGACAAAGGCACTTCGCGCTCCTCAAATTTTTCAAGCAAGCGCAAGTATTCCTCGTCCGTATATACGTGGTATCTGCTCCACCAATTTCCAAGCGCAAAACGGGGCACAAGGGGCGGTTTGCCCGTCAACGCGTACAATGCGTGCAATGCACCGCGATAATCCGTCCCGAATGCGAAAATATACTCGTCCGTGCCGTCCGCGCGTTCGTTTTTCACCTCACCGTCTTTACCAAAGGAAAGGGTGTCGTCCGTAAGCACCGCAACGCCCGTTTTAGAACAAACGCCCGTGCCAAGTTTGATTTTGGTCGGCTTTTCGTCCTCTATCCAACGCCGAAAAAGCACGTCGCCGTTGCAAGCGTCCAAGGTGCGATAGGTGCCAAGCAAATTATCAAAATTATCCGCATAAATGCGCTTTCCGTCAAGCTCAACGCATACATGCCCCCTATCTTTCGCCAAAATCAGCTTGCATTGAGGGGTGGAAATCACGGCGCGCCCATCCGTATGTTCTACGCGGAATTTCTGTTTGGGCATATTGCGAAACCACACCGCTTGCGTGGCGCAATCCCGAAAACGTCCGTTCTCACTCTGTTCCAAACGGAAAAGGCGCGGACCTAAAACGGTCACGCGATAATTTTCCCAAAGTACGATATTTTCCGCGCAAGCCCTCGGCGCGATTTTTACAATCAATTTTCTGTTTAACATACGCTATTATTCTCCGATAAAAGTAAATCTTTTATACCTTTTTCCGTCTTTTTCTACTTCTTCGTCCCACATAGACGCGGGGCGCACCCAAATTCCGCCCTCGCCGTACAAGGCGCGGTATACCACCATTTCTTCCAAGCTTTCCGAGTGCTTCGCAAGCCCGATCACCTCGTATTCGTTCCCTTTAAAGTGCCGATATCTCCCCAAACGAATTTGCATATTGCCACCTCCGCACTTTAAGTATATTAAATACTTAAAAAAAAGTCAAAATATTTTGTCAATCTATCAAAAAAATAATAGCTTTTTTATAAAAAAAGTATTATAATAATTCCCGTTTGAGAAAAATCAAAGGAAGCTACACTATGCACGCAAAACGCACGCCGCACCACCACGCGCACCACGCGCACCACGCAAAATTGCATATCCGCAAAATTTTACGCGAGTACGTTCTGCCTTTTATCAAAAAGAACGCCGTGCTCCTTATCGCTATTTTCGCCGCGGCGGTTACGGCGTTTATCGTGCCGCCCGATAGTCAATATCTCGACTATTTCGATTGGAAAACGCTCACCTGCCTTTTCTGTGTGCTCGCCGTCGTTTGCGCCTTGAAAAACATTCGTTTTTTCTTCTTTTTGGCGCAAAAAATCGTCAAGATTTTTAAGAATACGCGCGCATCTATCCTCGCGCTTGCGTATATCACCTTTATCGGTTCGATGTTGATTGCCAACGACATGGCGCTTTTGACCTTCCTGCCGCTCGGGTATTTCGTTTTATCCTCGACGGGCAAGAAAAAATATATGGCATTCACCTTTATCATGCAGAATATCGCCGCCAACCTCGGCGGTATGCTCACGCCGTTCGGCAATCCGCAAAACTTGTATTTATACACGAAATTCAATATCCCGACGGGCGAATTTATGTTGACGATGCTCTTGCCGTTCGCCATTTCCGTCGCGCTTATCACCCTTTGCTGTTTTATTTTCGTCAAAAAGGAAAGCTTGGAAATTTCGGAAGAAAAAATCGTCTTGCCCGCATGGCGCACTATCGTGTACGGCGTGCTTTTCGCCCTGTCTATCGTCATCGTCTTCCGCGTTATTCCCTTTTGGATTGGGCTCATCGTCATTCCCATCGCACTCCTTTTCCTCGATAGAAAAGCGCTTGCAAAGGTCGATTACGGACTGCTTCTCACCTTCGTCGCTTTCTTCATTTTCTCGGGGAATATGTCCCGCATAGAAATCGTCGAAAAGGCGTTCGGCTACTTAATGGACAAAAACGCGCTGCTTGTTTCCACGCTGTCCTGCCAAGTGATTAGCAACGTACCCTCGGCAATCCTGCTTTCGCAATTCACCACGAATTGGAAGCCCCTGCTTCTCGGCGTAAATATCGGTGGCGTCGGCACGCTGATTTCCTCGCTTGCAAGCCTTATCACCTTCCGCGAATACCTCTCGCACGAAAAAGGCGGCGCCAAGAAATACCTCTTATTATTCTCGGCGTTTAACTTCGCCTTCCTCTTGCTTTTGCTCGGCGCGTGCACTCTCTTTTTGTTATTTATATAAAAACGGAATGGCTCCGCGCGATACAAGCCGCACAAAAAAACAAAACCGCCCCTGCTTTTTTGCGGAGCGGTTTATTTTATGCCACCGCCTTGTTTCACCGCCTTGACAAACGGGCGGCAAAGCTTTATAATAAATTTACTATGAACGAATTTACCGTAAAACCGATTGCGTATATCCGCACCGACTTCAAAGAAAAATTCGGTATTCCCCGCCAAAGCGGCAGAGCCCCGTCGCTCACCGCCGAAATTGTTTTCACCGACGAATACCGTCACCCCGACGCCCTGCGCGGCATTGAGGATTTTTCCCATTTGTGGCTAATTTTCGATTTTTCCAAGGCGCACCGCGAGGAATTTTCCCCCACCGTCCGTCCGCCCCGACTTGGCGGCAATACGCGCGTGGGCGTTTTTGCGAGCCGCTCCCCTTTCCGCCCCAACCCCATCGGGCTTTCGTGCGTCAAGCTTTTACGCGTAGAGGAACGAAAAAACGAGGGACTTGTGCTCATCGTTTCTGGTGCGGATTTACTCGACGGCACGCCCGTGCTTGATATCAAGCCCTACCTGCCCTTTGCCGATTGCATTATAAACGCCAAGGGCGGTTATGCCACCGAGCACGAGCACGACAAACTGCAAGTAAACTTCCCCGAAAGCTTGCTTGCGGTGATTGCGGAAGAAAAACGGCAAGGCTTGATAGAGTGTCTTGCCGACGATCCCCGCCCCTCTTACCAAGACGATGCCGAACGAATTTACGGTATGCGCTTTGGCGAGTACGAAATTAAATTCACCGTCCAAAACGGCGTCTTGACCGTCACGGACGTTTGCAAAATATGATTTGAATATAACAAAGCACTTTTAAAGGGGCAAACACCGCCGTAAACCTACGGCGGTGTTTTATTTGCGTCTTATTGCTTTTTCATTTGCCGTAAAAAGAGGAACACCGCACCAATGATAATCAAAACTGCATACCCTAGCACGGGAAGTGCGTGCAGTAAGGCTTGCAAAATCGAGCCGTCCACCGCCAACCTTTGCAGCTCAACCGCGTGCACAAACGGCAATACGCTTGCAATTTTCTCAAAAGCTCCCCCCACGAGCGAGAGGTCAAACCACACCCCCGAAAGCCAAGCGGATAGGTTTGTAAGAAGCGCGCCGCAAATACCGCCGACTTGCTTCACCGTCAAAATACTGCCGAATAACAACCCAAGCGCCACGTAAAAGATAATCACGGGGAAAAGTAATAAGCACGCGTATAAAATATTTACGTTTATTGGCAAGCCAAGCGCGAACGCCACAAGATAACAAATTCCGCCCTGCACAAACGCCATCGGAACAATCGGCAGCATATACCCCAAAATAAAATCTACCGCTTTTAACGGGGTTGTGTATAACCGTTGCAACAGCGCGCTTTCCCTATCTTTTGCAATTAGCGTAGCCGAAAAAAGGGTGATAAACGAAAGCCCGAACACCGCCACGCCGGGCGCAAGCGTTTGAATTTCAAACAAGTCCGCTGGCACGTTCGCCTGTATTGCGGTGAGAAGCAAAAGCAGAATGATGGGAAAGCCTAACCCGAACGCCAAATTCAACGGATCGCGCAAAATTTCCTTGGCGCACCGCTTGGCAAACACGAATATCCTCATACCTGCCCCTCCTTTACCGCCAAAACAAACGCTTCTTCAAAGTTATCCGCGCCCGTCCTTTCCATAAGCTCTCGCGCTGTCCCAACCGCAATAAGCTTTCCGTTTTTCATCACGCCGATTTCGTCCGCCAACGCCTCCGCCTCCTCTAAATAGTGGGTGGTGAGGATGATCGTCGATTTACCTTTGAGGGAGCGGATAATCTCCCACAGCTCTCTACGCGCAAGCACGTCAAGTCCCAAAGTCGGCTCGTCCAAAAACAAAACCGACGGCTCGCCAATAAGCGCCATAGCAATGCTCACCCTGCGTTGCCACCCGCCCGAAAGAGTTTTCGCCTTTTTCAAAAATACTTCTTGTAAGCAGAAACGCTCCCGCAATTCCGACAACTTCTCTTGCTGTTTTTCCTTGGAAAAGCCGTAAAGCCCGCACAGTAATTGCAAATTTTCTTTTACGGACAAGTTCGGCGCGACCGCCGTTTCTTGCGGAGATACACCGATAAGCCGTTTGATTTTTTCGCCGTCTTGCGTTATGCTATTTCCCAACACGAACGCCTCGCCCTCGGTCGGCTCCGTAAGACAACAAAGCATTTTTATCACCGTCGTTTTGCCTGCGCCGTTCACGCCGAGCAAGGCGAAAATTTTTCCTTGCTCTATTTCCAGATTTAGCTTATCCACGGCGACAGCGCCTTTATATTTTTTGGTTAAATTCACCGTTTTTATCGCTTGCATAACACCCTCCCTGCAACGTCTTTAAACCCATTATAACGAATTTACGCAAAAAAATACCGATGATTTTCTCATCGGTTATTTTTTATCCGTAAACGGTAATTTAGCCCGTTATTTTTGTTTTGCAATTAAATATAGCGTTATTCTCAAAGAGATAGCGCTTAAAACCCGCCAAGCTTTTCCCCGCCGAGCAAGTGGATGTGCAAGTGATGTACCGTTTGTCCGCCGTTTTCGCCTTGGTTGATAATCACGCGATAGCCCTCTTCAAGCCCCAACTGCTTTTCAAGCGTGGGAATAACTTGGAAACAGTGCTTGACGATTTCCGCCTTTTCGCTATCCATTTCCGAAAGCAAAGCAAAATGTGTTTTGGGAATGCAAAGATAATGCAATTTCGCCTTGGGCTCAATGTCGCGAATGACAATCATTTGCTCGTCCTCGTACAATCTCGGGGAGGGAATTTCCCCTGCTACGATTTTACAAAAAATACAATTTTCCATATCGTTTACCTCTTTATTTGTTGGCTAAAACAGCCTTTAATCCATCTTTAAATATACTTTCAACGCGTACATGGGTGGGTTCTTTGCCGATATCGCCCTCTACGTATAAGCGAATATAGTTTTCGGAATACCCTTCCGTAAAGCCGTCGATACAATGCTCGGGCACGATTTCAAGCTCTTTGCCGATAAACTTTTGCAAGTAGCTTTGCTTTTGCTCTGCGCCCTTTTTTAAGATACGCTCCACACGCTCTTTTTTCACCGCCGCAGGCAATTCCTTGTACTTTCTATACGCGTTCGTGCCCTCGCGCGGCGAGTAAGGGAATGCGTGAATTTGCGAAAAGCCTGCCTCTTCTATGATACGGAGCGAGTCCGCAAAATCCCCGTCCGTTTCTGTGGGAAAGCCGACGATAATGTCCGTCGTGATTGCCGCGTTTGGAAACGCCTCGTAAATCATTTGGCATTTTTGCAAATATTCCGCGCGCGTGTATTTGCGGTTCATACTCTTTAAAACGGCGTCCGAGCCGCTTTGCAAGGACAAATGGAATTGCGGTGCAAACCTCTTGACTTGTTTGAGGGCGGATAAAAATTTTTCCGTGATTAAGCTCACCTCAATAGAGCCTAAACGAATACGCGTATCCGCGTCCTTGACGGCAAGCATTAAATCGGTTAAATCGTGCCCGTTTTCGTCCTTATATTCGGAAATATCAATGCCCGTCACCACCGTTTCCTGTGCCGTGCTTTGCAAAATCTCGCTTGCGGCGCTCTCTAAGCTGCGAGAACGGCTGCGACCACGCAGGTACGGGATAATGCAATAGGCGCAAAACCGATTGCACCCGTCTTGAATTTTGACGAAGTTGCGCGTTTTTAAGCACTTGGGCAAGCGCATTTCCTCGTAGTTTTTCTCTGTTTCAATCACCGCGCCAAGCGTTTCTTCCGCCATACCGCCTTGCACGATTTCCAACACCTTATTCTTGCGCTGTGCGCCCGTCAACGCGTACACGATATGCCCATTTTCTAAAAACGAGGCAGGATTTTTCTCAGTTGCACACCCACAAACGATCAGCTTGGCTTGGGGATTGCACTTGATAAGCTTACGTACCGTTTGGCGGCTTTTGCGCTCCGCCTCCGCCGTCACGGCGCAGGTGTTCACGACGTACAAATCCGCATATTCAATTTCACGCGAAACCTCGTATCCAAGCTCCTCTAATCCACAGATAATCGAGCCGCTTTCCACGTCGTTGACCTTACAGCCAAGGGTAAACACCACCGCTTTCATTTTAATTCCCCTAATTGAAACATAACCACACTCGTCAGCGCCACCGCCGCTGTTTCCGCACGCAAAATACGTTTGCCGAGGGTTACGGACGCATAACCGAGCGAGCTTGCTTTCTCCTCTTCCGCACGCGAAAAACCGCCCTCACTGCCGATGACGATCGCCGTCGAGCCTTGCAAGGAAGCCACGTCACACTTGCTTTCCGTCGCAAATTCGCAAGCGAACAGCTTGTTTTGATAGTCCTTCGCCCACGCAAGCGCCCCCTCCAAATTGTCGAAATACACGACCTCGGGCGCAACCGAGCGCAAGCATTGCTTCGCCGCCTCTTTGGATACCTTGTTAAGGCGTTCGAGCTTGTTTGCATTCATATACGCGGAAGAAAATTCCGAGCTAAACACGCCGATTTTCTTTACACCGAGCTCTACCGCCTTTTGGACGATGAATTCGTTTTTATCCGCATTTTTTAAGTAGCCGAACAAAAGACAAACGTCCGCCTCTGCCTCACGCGCGCCTACTTCCTCACGCACGACGTTCAACAGCATTCGCTTTTTTTCCACTTGCGCCACAACGGCGGTGTATTCCTTGCCGCTATTGTCAAGGAGTATGACTTCCGCGCCCACGCCGATACGGAGCACGTTTTTCGCGTGCTCAAATTCCTCACCGCAAAGCTCGGTTACTTGTTCAATTTTTTCCACAAAAAATCTTTTCAACGCAGACATGGTAGCCTCGAATAGTTATGAATTGCCGACTTTATCGGCGTGAATTAAAGTATGCGCCGTCCCAACCGTAAAAACGGCGGAGATGCGAGCAGTTCAAGGCGCTGTGAGTACCCCGAAGGGAGCGTACAAGTAGTACGTGAGCTAGGGGCACGGAACAGCAACGCTGAAATGCGACGCATATACGTCGTTTTTATTTACTTGTGGCGCAAAACAAGGGCAAACCATTCACCCTTTCTTCTCTCAAACACCACTTGCATCCCCACAGCCTCGTACGCCGCTTTTACCATTTCTAAACGGCTTTCAATGATGCCGCTCAAAATCAAAACGCCGTCTTTTTTAAGGTTTTTGGGGATAGAGGGCGCAAGCATTTTCAACACCTCGCCCGTGATATTCGCCATCATAACGTCCCCTTGCACCTCGGTGTTTTCGAGCAAATTTGAGTGCGCCACCACCGTCTTATCGGCAACGCCGTTGAGCTCGCTGTTATGCAACGAGCTTTCCACCGCAATGGGGTCAATGTCCGTAAGATACGCTTTCGCCGCGCCGAGCTTGATTGCCGAAATACCTAAAATACCGCTTCCGCAACCAACGTCGATACAAACGGACTTAGGCGTGATATATTCTTGCATCAACTCCACGCACATAGACGTCGTTTCGTGCTCGCCCGTGCCAAACGCCATATTGGAATCGAGCAAAACCACGTATTCGTGGGGGGCAGGTGTGTAATCAATCCATTCGGGCACGACGACAATCGCTCCCAAATGAATGGGGCGGAAATGCTTTTTCCACACGTCAATCCAATCGTCGCCGCCCACAAAACGCTTGGTATCTTCCAACGTACCGAAGGGAACAAAGCCGCCGCTCCGCTCTTTCGCGTCGTAAATATCCCTCATAATTTGCGGCAAAACCTCGCCTGCTACGTCTTCCGCAACGTAGCACTTTACGAGCACGTCCGAGGGCTTATCCGCCGCCAAATCCGCCTCTAAATCGTCGTCCATATAATCCCAAAAGGTGCTTTCCTTCGCCGTCTGCAAGGCAATAATGTCCGCGCGGTCGCAAATGCTTACGCCGTGCTCGGTATAGCCCCACATAATATCGGAAATAATCTCGCTTGCTTCCGTGGTGGTGTGTATCGTCAATTCAATGTATTTCATAACCGAATACCTCTTTTTTAT
>JAEIGA010014765.1_pt1 | contig 11883 bp, 11 predicted proteins | sample 9270691 | NCBI WGS metagenome assembly JAEIGA01 (sample SAMN17057246, study PRJNA624740) | gut metagenome | biome: biome; isolation source: fecal sample | host: Bos grunniens | place: China: Xizang | collected 2019
AACGCCGAACTGGCCGATGATGTCGATGTCGTCTTTCTTTTCTGCCATGCCCTTGAAGTCCAGCGAACCACTCCGGGCGATGGTGCCCAGATTGTTCTCCAGTTCCTCCTTGGTCATACCGCAGCCGTTGTCCGTAACAGTAATGGTGCGTGCCTCTTTATCCACCGACAGCCGGATGGAGAAATCCTCCCGGCTCAGACCGGTGATGTTTTCCGTCAGCGCCCGGTAGTACAGCTTGTCCATGGCATCGCTGGCATTGGAGATCAGCTCCCGGAGAAAAATCTCTTTGTGCGTATAAATGGAATTGATCATCAGGTCCAGCAGGCGCTTGGACTCTGCTTTGAATTGTTTCTGTTCCATAACTGTATTTCACCTCATAAAAATTTATCCGAAAAGCAAACGATAATTTTTAGCACTCTCAATATGCGAGTGCTAAGCGCTGTATTTATCTTACGCTTTTTCCCTGAAAAAATCAAGGCTTTCCCCGGTTTTGCTTTGTAAATAATTTATGACTTACGGAAAAAAGCACCGTACCGTCAGGAGCGACAACAGCACACAAGCCAGATCCGCCAGCAGCGCCGCCGGCAGAGTGTGGCGCGTGTTCCGGATATGGACCGCACCAAAATAAACCGTAATGGTGTAAAAGGTCGTTTCTGTGGCCCCGGCCATGACCGAGGCCACCCGTCCGGCGAAGCTGTCCGGACCTACCTGCCCCAGCAATTCCTGCAGCAGCGCAATGGAACCGCCGCCGGACACCGGGCGCAGCAGCACCAACGGTACCAGTTCCGCAGGAAGTCCGATTTTCGCTGTCAGCGGTGTCAGCACCTGTGCCAACAGTTCCAGCGCACCGGAAGCCCGGAGCATACTCACCGCCGTAATCAGTCCCAGCAACGACGGAAAAATGCCCATGCAGGAGCGCACCCCTGCCCGTGCGCCTTCCAGAAATGCATCAAACACCGCTGTCCGGCGACACAGTGCGGTCAGCAAAATGGCTGTCACCACCGCCGGTACGGTCCATACATTCAACACATGGAGCATAAACTCTCCCCCTTCCACCATAGTCCGGGCAACGATTACATCTTATTTCTCCTTTTCATTGCCCATGCCGCCGTCAGGCCGCATAGCAATGTCCCCAAGGATGCCACCCACGTACACAACATAATATCAAAGGGATCTGCACTTCCCGCATTGCTCCGCAGTGCCGCCACCGTAGACGGAATCAGCTGAAAACAGGCGGTATTCATCACCACAAATGTGACCATATGGTCTGTTGCTGCGCCGCGCGCAGGCTGATGCGCCGCCAATGCATGCATCGCTTCCAGCCCGAACGGTGTGGCGGCATTGCCCATGCCCAGCAGGTTTGCCGACAAATTCATACAGATGGCCTCCGCCGCTGCCCCGTTTACCGGCAATCCCGGAAACAGCATCCGGAGCAGCGGCGCAAATAATTTTGCAATTCCACGGGTAATGCCTGCCCGGTCTGCAATCTGCATCAGCCCGCTCCACAAACACATGGTCCCCAGCAAAGCCACCGTCAGTGTCACTGCAGACTCCGCTCCGGCAAACATCGCTGCCGTCACTTCTGCACCGCGCCCGGTAAACACACTGCATCCCAAGGCGGCCAGCATCATGCCGGCCCAGATGACGTTCATCATGTGCCGCACCTCCAAAATAATCATTGCAATTTCGCAAAAAATCAGTATAATCATAACTATGCAGGGGCTTTGCGCCAAATGTACAATTCCCTGTCATTTTGTACGGGGCAACCCCTCATCAATTTCTGCCATCAACTTCAGATCTCCGGACAATCTGTGTTTTCAGACGACCGCATTCTATCATCAACGGAGGAATTTTATGATTACACCCAACCATTCCCCAGCCGAAATTCAGGAAATACTGGACCGCGGCGGACGCATCGAATTTGCGCCCGGTCTGTATGAAAATGCCCATTATCGACTGACCCGGCCGGTCCAGCTCATCGGTCACGGTGCCACGCTGATTGGCGGTCCGCGCATCCGGTGGAATCGTACCGAAGACGGTCTGCTGTGGTGCGAGGCCCCCACCGACACACTTCTGCGCGCACTGGTCGTCAACGGTGAGCTGCGCACCCGGTGCCGTCTGCCGGAAACCGGCTACTGGCAGCACCAGACCATCTTCAATGTGCGCTGGCTCAGCACCTCCCAGGGCGGCTGGGCACGGAAACCCACCGTGGAAGAATGCACGGTCATGGAACTCCCGGAAGGCGTACTGGATCATCTGACGCTGGATTCTGCCGAAGTGACCGTCAAGCACAACTGGAGTGACTCCATCGTGCCGGTACAGTCGGTAGACGGCAACCGCATCACACTCTCCTATCCCACGGACTATCCGGTGGGTGGATTCGGTGTGCAGGACTACATACTGTGGAATCTGCCGGAAGCCTTGACGGTGGATGGTACATTCTATCATGATCGCAAGGCGGGCCGGCTGTATTATCGCCCCTTCCCCGGTGAAGATGTAACTACGGAAGCCTATCTCCCTCTGCATCACGCCGTATTTTACAGCGACGAACCCTTGCGGGACACCACCATTGAGGGCTTCGCTGTCACCGCCTCCGGCGTTCCGGTACGGGCCTGCGGATGCAATGCCGTATACATTCCCGGCGCACTGGAATTCCCCCGTACAGAAAGATGCGCTTTCCGGGATCTGCACATTTATGCCACCGGCGGTGCAGGCATCCGTATTCCCGGCGCAGCTTCGCATACGTTCATTACACGCTGCCACATCCATGACATTGGTTCCTGCGGTCTGCTGGTAGGCCGCAGTGCGCAGAGCATGGAAGGCGCCGGCGGATGCAACTATATTTCGGAAAGCATCACATCGGAGATTTCGCATTGTCTGGTCCATCATACCGGCCGGTATTTCCCGTCTGCCATCGGCATCTGCTCCACGGATTTTGACGTCCGCCACTGCGAAGTATATGAAAGCACCTACATCGGTATCCGTGTCAACGGCTCGGGAATCCTTGTAGAAAAAAACATCGTTCACCACGTCATGACCGTGCTCAATGATGGCGCGGCCTTCTACTCCGGTTTTCTCCCCGGCGGAACCATGCGCAACAACCTGGTCTACGGCGTCCATCCCATCAAGGGACATCGTCTGCGCATCGCATACTATCTGGACGAATGTGCCGACAACTGGCTGATGGAAGGCAATGTCGCCATTGACTGTCCCTTCCCCAACCACAATCATATGAACCGCGGAAACGTATACCGCGGAAATCTGTTTGTACATGCAGGCGGCAACCTGTTCCTGCAGATGCTGAATGTCCGCCCCAACAGCAAATTTGTTTATGAAAACAATATTCTCGCTGCCGGCGGCACCATTACATTCCGGATGCCGGAAGATGGGTTTGCGTCCTTTGCCGGCAACCGTTATTGCAGCAGTACCGGCGGCATCATTCAGAGTCTGCTGGACCACGGATATACCATGATCGGCGACCGCCCCATGACCGCAGATTGCTCCAACATCACCCTGCCCATGCCGGATTTCACAGAGGATACCCGGCTGTTTGAGCTGCCCGGTCTCCGCATTGATCTTCGGGATGCCGGCCCTCAGCTGTAAGTGTTTTTTTCCATCCTATTTCCATAAAAGCGCATTTTCTATAGTATTTTTACCAAATCCGGACTGCAAAGTTTGTCGATGATTTTTTCTTCGATAATTGACATTATTCCTGAAATACTGTATACTTAAATTGGTTGGTAACCCACTCTACTACTTGAAGGAGATGTTCTGAATGAAGTCCATTGGTATCGTCCGCAAGATTGATGCTGTCGGTCGTATTGTACTGCCCATCGAGCTGCGTAAAACGCTGAACATTACGGATGACTCTGCACTGGAGATTTTCGTAGATGGTGATCGGATTGTACTGAAGAAGTATCAGCCGGCCTGCATTTTCTGCAGCGAGGACGTGGATGTCGTGCTTTATAAAGGCAAAAACATCTGCAAGAAGTGCGTTGAAAATCTGGTCAAAGCCATCTGACCAATTTCTTCGACGAAAATCAAAAACCGCCTTATTCCGTTGAATCCCGGAATAAGGCGGTTTTTTATGTGCTGTTTTGAATCAGAATGTATACGTTTCCTCATACCGGTACAGCTGCGTAAACAGATACAGTCCGCGCTGACGATACAGCATACAGGTGTATTCTGCGGCTTCGAGCTGCTGGATGGTTCCACCCTGACTGCTGAGGGCTTCTTCTCTTTTCCGGATTTTCTCCTCGGTTTCCTGCTCCCATGCCCGGTGCAGTGTTTCCAGATCCTCCGTTGTATACGTTCCCAGCTTGGCGGTCAGCGTATTCAGCTGTTTGCGCCATGCTTCCAGCGTGTTGTCGTATACCGACAGCATTTCCGACATTGTGTCTGCCTGATTCATGGCCTCTGCATGGTTCCGGTCAATCGAATTTTTTCCGAATGCCTGCTCAGCAGCCAGAATCATCGTCATTTCCGACGAAGTCGGCTGCGATGAAAGCGCCGGGGGCTCCGGCTCGCTGCTGCCGGACTCCGGAAGCGAGCTGTCCGGCAAATCCGACGAAGCGTCCGCGCCTGCCGCACCGGAGCTGGTCTCCGGCACCGATGTGCTTCCGGTCATATCCCCTGTGTTTGCTCCGGTCCATGCAAACCATGCGCACAGCGCCACGGTAAGCACGGTGACCAACAACATCAACAGCAGGATCGTCCGGTAAAATGCGCTCGCTTTGCGTTTTTTCCTGGGTTTGCGATATGTACGGCGAAAAAGTCCTCGCGGCTCCTCAATAAAACGATTCACTGCAAATCCTCCTGTACGTCATCTGAATCTGGGCGCATCGGACGCAAACAATGCATCCATGGTGGCCTCGTCCGCAGTACCGGTCTTGGGGAGCTTTACACGTTCCTGGAACTGCTTCACGCACTCACGGGTCCAGTAGCTGTACAGGCCGTTGCTGGGGGGCGGCAGGTAGCCCAGCTCAATCAGCCGGTCCTGCAGAATTTTGATGTCCGCTGCTTTGGAATTGGAATCCACATATCTGGGATAATCGCGGTCAACCGGATTTTCCGGCTCATCCACACCGGGTGCATCCGGGGGATTCTCCGGGTCCGCCGGATCCGCCGGTTTGTCCGACGGGTTCTGAGTTCCCGGCAGCATTCCTTCTACATCCAGCTCGGGATACAGCGTGGTTACAATGCGCAGCAGACCATCCACCAGCGCTTCGCCCTGCCACACCAGTTCACCCTGACCCAGCTGAACCAGATTGCCCTTCCGGACTGCCGGCAGATTGTTGAACAGCGGATTATTCTTCAGCACTTTGCTCAGTCCATGCGTACAGAACAGCATCGACGGCGCAGCCAGTTCCAGTTCTTCTGCTGTAAACTGAGACTGATCCGCCGCCAGATTGACCATCCGGGCGTAGGCCAGCAGGCTGCCGGCCAGGGTCAGATCGGTTGCAAATGTACCGGCTTCATCCAGTATAAATCCGCCGATGACCGGGACATCCTTTTCAGGAATTATGCGGAGAATATCGTCAATGGCCATCAGCAGGCTTGCACAGCGTTTGTCGCCGGTGCCGTAACCGGTTTTACCGCCCAGCATGACGCACGCAACGGCGCGATACAGTTCGGCCAGTTCGGTGCGGTTGGTTGCCGGCGGGCAGACCAACACCAGGATGCCCTCATCCGCCAGTTTTTTCTGCACATCCTTCGGGAATTCTTCATCCGTCAGAATCAGGTCCACGCCCATTTTGTCCATTTTTTCCACATCCGGTGCTTCCGTGGTGCCTACCGTAGGCAGCACGTCCACCTTGGGGTGCACCACTTCTTCCGAGCGGGCCGCCAGCTTCACCTGACTACTGCTGCCCAGATAGACTACGATATCGGCCAGCGAGTCATCAAACACCGCCACTTTATCAACAGCCTCTTTCACGGTAATGCCGTTGACGGTGAAGGGATACTCTTTCTTGGGTACTTCCTTGCGGATGTCCACCACATCGGGACTGCAGGAAGTGGCAGTCATCGTCAGCGCACAGACCAGTGCTGCTGCCGATGCGCGCAGAATTTTCTTGATATTCATGGATATTCGTTTCCTCTCTATTTGCTTGTCCGCCAGATATGGCTCAGTAGCCCAGCGTCTCATCTACCAGAATCACGCAAATCCGGTCTTTCCGGGCCTGCTTCGTGCTGACTACAAAGTTCCGGCAAATACGCTGGGGACTGCCGCAGCCATCCCCCAGCGGCGCACCGCAGGTTTTGCAGATGCCGTATGCGGCGCAATAAGTGTTTTTGTTCAGCCGCTGTGCGTTCCGCGGTGCCGCAACCGTACGCACCCGCTCCACCGCTGCCGTCAGATCCGGTACAATTTTGTTCACACCAGCGACCACGATTACTTTTTGGGGACCGTACAGCATCGCCGCTACCCGGTTGGACGTCCCGTCCACATTGTACAGCGCACCATCCTCGGTAATGGCATTGGTACTGCACAGAAACACATCTGCAGTCAACGCTTCGGCAAATTTCGCTTCCATCTGTTCCGGCGTCATGCCCGGCTGATACCGGTCAATCAGACGATATTCCGGATTCCGCACCAGTTCCGTAATGCCGCACTCCTGCAGTGTCACCGAGCCGCCCAGCCCGATGGTATTGCCGGGCTGCAGCAAGGATTTCACCGCCTGCAGTGCCTGTGCCCGGTCTGCCGCATAAATCACCTGCATATTGTTCCGCGCCAGATTTTCCGCCACGCGTACCAGTTTATCCGGCATATTATTCATGTCGTGTTCCACCTTTCCTGATTTTTCCAACCAAAAAAGGCGGACAAATCTCAATGGTCAATCCGGATCATTGAAACTTGCCCGCCTGAATTTCATGCTCAGTTCGCCTTGACAGCGACGGCTTCATCCGGGAACTCCCGGCGTTCGATATCGGCACCAATGCCGGTAAACTTTTCTACTACATTTTCATAACCACGATCAATGTAGACAATGGAGTCAATCTGCGTTTCACCCTTGGCCACCAGACCGGCAATAATCAATGCCGCACCTGCACGCAGATCGGTCGAGCGTACATTGGCACCGCTGAGTTCCGGCACACCCTCAAACACCGCAATCTTGCCATCCACAGAGGCCTGTACGCCCATCCGGCGCAGCTCCTCAATATAGCGGAAACGGTTGTCCCAGACGCCTTCGGTCAGGATGCTGGTGCCGTTGGCGATGGCCAGCAGCACACCGAACTGCGGCTGCATATCCGTGGGGAAACCGGGATGCGGCATGGTCTTGATGTTGCAGCGGCGCAGCGGCTTGGTCCGGCGCACACGGACTGCCTCATCAAACTCTTCGATTTCCACGCCCATTTCTTCCAGCTTGGCAATAATGGAGTCCAGATGCTTGGGAATCACATTGTTCACCAGCACATCACCGCCGGCAGCCGCAACTGCCGCCATATAAGTGCCCGCTTCAATCTGGTCGGGAATGATGGAATACGTTGCTCCGCCGAGATGCTCCTTGCCATAAATCTTGATGACATCAGTACCTGCGCCGCGGATGTCCGCACCCATGGTATTCAGGAAGTTTGCAAGGTCGACGATGTGCGGCTCTTTGGCGGCACTTTCGATGACCGTCATACCCTTGGCTTTGACTGCAGCCATCATGATGTTCATGGTTGCACCGACAGATACCACGTCCAGATAGATATGGCTGCCTTCCAGCGACTCTGCCTCCACGCGCACGTTGCCCTGACGCACCGTTGCTTTCGCACCCAGCGCATCAAAGCCTTTCAGATGCTGGTCAATCGGTCGTGTGCCGAAATCGCATCCACCGGGCAGCGCCACTTCTGCCTGATTGAACCGACCCAGCAGCGCACCGATCAGATAGTACGACGCACGCATCTTCTTCAGGAGTTCGCCGGTCGCAACCGGAGTATGAATCGGACGGGGGTCAATCTCTGCCACCGAGTCCGAAAGCATACGCACTTTCGCACCCAGATCGGTAAGAATCCGGAGCATGATTGCCACATCGCTGATTTTCGGCAAATTTTCAATAACGCAAACGTCCTCCGCCAGAACAACAGCCGGAAGGATTGCAACGGCCGCATTCTTTGCGCCGCTGATGGACACTTCGCCATACAAGGGATGCCCGCCGTGGATAACAAATTTCTCCATGTCTGTACACTCCTCAACATATATAAAGCCGCCGGAATCCGCTACGGTTTACCGCATTTCCTGCACACACAGTATATTCCGTTTCCCCGTGAAATCACAGAACGGTCCGTAAATTCCGGTATCCAATGGTCGATTTCAGTAAAAATGCATCAATACCTGCACACTTAATTATAGTATAGCATATTCCCGAAAAAAAGCAATTGTTTTTTGTATTCTGCACAAAAACTTTTTTCGGAAATGCAACAAAAGCCTGCCGCAAATGCGACAGACTTTTGCATAATTCTGTATAATTTCACCGCTGTGGGCAGAGATTTTAATATGCCTTGCCCCAGTAGACCATCTTCTTCGCCTTACGGCCGCAGCATACACACACGTCGGACAGCTCTTCCTGCTCAAACGGCATGCAGCGGGAGGACAGACCGGCTTCTTCCTTGATCTGCTCCTCGCAGGTGCGCTCGCCGCACCACATCGCCTTGATAAAGCCGGGCTTGTTGTCGGCAGCGTCTTTCATGTCTTCCATCGTGGTCACGCTGTAGGTCATGCGCTCACGGCGCTCCAGTGCCTTGGCATACATGCCGTCGTGCACTTCCTGCAGCAGCTGCGGAATCCGGGTTTCCAGTTCATCCAGCGACTCGAACGTCTTGGCGCGGTTGTCGCGGCGGACAGCCACACACTGGTTCTTGGCAATGTCCTTCGGACCGATTTCGATGCGCAGCGGCACGCCCTTCATCTCGTGCTGAGCAAACTTCCAGCCGGGCGAGTTGTCGGATGCGTCCACCTTTACACGGCAGACCTTCTTCAGGCGCTCGCACAGTGCGTTGGCAGCCTCCAGCACGCCGGGCTTGTGCATCGCGATGGGCACGATCATCACCTGTACCGGTGCCACAGCGGGCGGCAGAACCAGACCGTTGTCATCACCATGGGTCATGATGATACCGCCGATGATGCGGGTAGACATACCCCAGGAGGTCTGGAACGGATAGCGGATCTGGTTGTCCTTGCCGGTATACTGAATTTCAAACGCACGGGCAAAGCCGTCACCGAAGAAATGGCTGGTACCGGACTGCAGTGCCTTACCGTCGTGCATCATGGCTTCGATGGTGTAGGTATCCACGGCGCCGGCAAACTTTTCTTTATCGGTCTTGCGGCCCTTGACCACCGGGATGGCCAGTTCCTTCTCACAGAAGTCTGCATACACGTTCAGCATACGCTCGGTTTCTTCTCTTGCCTCTGTCTCCGTCTCGTGCATGGTGTGACCTTCCTGCCAGTGGAATTCCACGCTGCGCAGGAACGGACGGGTGGTCTTTTCCCAGCGCACCACAGAGCACCACTGGTTGTACAGCTTGGGCAGGTCGCGCCAGGACTGAATCTTCTTTGCATAGTAGTCGCAGAACAGAGTTTCAGAGGTCGGACGGACGCACAGACGCTCTGCCAGCTTCTCAGAACCACCATGGGTCACCCATGCTACTTCAGGCGCAAAGCCTTCCACGTGGTCCTTTTCGCGCTGCAGCAGGCTCTCCGGAATGAACATGGGCATAGACACATTCTCGTGACCCAGTTCCTTGAAACGGCGGTCCAGCGAATCCCGGATATTTTCCCACAGTGCATAACCGTAGGGTTCAATGACCATGCAGCCGCGCACACCGGAATAGTCGCACAGCTCGGCCTTCTTCACAATGTCGGTATACCATTTCGCAAAATCTTCATCCATGGGCGTAATGGCTTCGACGAGTTTCTTTTCTGCCATAATTTATCATACCTTTCCCCCACCGGGGTGTTTTATTTGCGGTCTTTTATTATTATACCGTCTCTTTCCGGCAAATGCAAGAAATTTACACAAAAAAATCGCAATGCCGGGACGGCATTGCGAAATACGACATCAACAGATGTGCATCAGGTGTTGGCCTCGATGTATGCCACCAGCTCGCCGACGCTCTTGATGTTCTCGATCTCGTCATCCGGGATCTCGATTTCAAACTCATCCTCCAGCGACATCAGCACGTCAACCACATCCAAGGAGTCTGCACCCAGATCGTCTGCAATCAGGGTATCCACGGTGATGGTATCCTCTTCCACGTCAAACTGCTCGCTGAGAATTGCCTTTACCTTTTCCAGTACCATTATGTTTGCCCCCCTTCTGTGTGGTGTTGGTTTGTATATAAAAATATTATGCGCGTTTGCCTCATTTGTCAATACATTTTTTCGCAAAAAACAAAATTTTATATGTGCGGCCCTCCTGAAATTCCTTTTTATCCCATTTGAAATATTTTCGGGTATTTTATTGTGCGGACAGGCTTTTCAGAAGCCGCCTGTTTCCGCCGTGCGGAAAAGAAAAATAAAAAAGCCCTCCTCCGCACTTGACATTGCAGGCGGAATTTTTTATAATATAGTGTGACCATGTCCGCACGACGGACATGAATACACCGAAAGGGTGACGTGAATTATGGCAGTAAAACAGGTAACTTTGACTGCAGAAGGCAAGAAGAAGCTGGAACTTGAACTGGAAGACCTGAAGGGCCGCCAGCGCCGCGAGGTCGCAGAAGAAATCAAGGTAGCACTGGGCTACGGCGACCTGTCTGAAAACAGTGAATACGACGAAGCAAAAAATAAACAGGCTCTGATCGAATCCAAGATCATGGAGCTGGAAGCCATGCTGAAAAACGCCAAGGTGATTGACACCTCCGGCAACGCCGCAGGCGTGGTGCATCTGGGCTCCTCTGTGCTGGTATACGATCCCGAATTTGAAGAAGAAGTGACCTACAAAATCGTGGGTTCCAAGGAAGCCAATCCGCTGGAAGATATGATTTCCGACGAATCTCCTGTAGGCAAGGCACTGCTGGGCCGTGTAGCCGGCGACGAAGTCGTGGTTGAAGCCCCCGGCGGTCAGGTCGTGTATCAGGTCCGCGAAGTGCTGAACTGATTTCCAACAACAACGTCCGCGTCTGGCGGACATTCTGAAAGGGCATGAAGTTATGAGTCAAAATGCAAAGTCCCGTCCGGAAAACGCCCGTCCGGCACAGGACCTGAACGAGATTCTGCGCGTGCGCCGGGACAAGCTGGCCACCCTGCAGGCCGAGGGCAACGATCCGTTCCAAATTACCAAGTATGATGTGACCCACCACAGCGCCGACATCAAGGACCAGTACGACGCACTGGAAGGCAAGGAAGTCTCCATTGCCGGTCGTCTGATGACCAAGCGTGTCATGGGCAAGGCCTCTTTCTGCCATGTGCAGGACCTGCCCGGCACCATTCAGGTGTATGTGGCCCGTGATTCCGTCGGCGAAGTTCCCTATGCCGGCTTCAAGAAGTTCGACATCGGCGACATCGTCGGCATCAAGGGTACTGTATTCAAAACCAAGACCGGCGAAACCTCCGTACATGCTACGGAGCTGACCCTGCTGTCCAAGAGCCTGCAGGTGCTGCCGGAGAAGTTCCACGGCCTGACCAATACCGACACCCGGTACCGTCAGCGTTATGTGGACCTGATCATGAACCCTGAAGCCAAGGACACTTTCATCAAGCGTTCCAGAATTATCAGCACCATCCGCCGTTTTCTGGATGCACAGGGCTTCATGGAAGTAGAGACCCCCATGCTGGTGTCCAATGCCGGCGGTGCCGCCGCCCGTCCCTTCGTGACCCATTCCAATGCATTGGATGAGGATTTCAAGCTGCGCATTTCGCTGGAGCTGTACCTGAAGCGTCTGATCGTCGGTGGTCTGGAG
>JAEIGA010014766.1_pt1 | contig 11883 bp, 7 predicted proteins | sample 9270691 | NCBI WGS metagenome assembly JAEIGA01 (sample SAMN17057246, study PRJNA624740) | gut metagenome | biome: biome; isolation source: fecal sample | host: Bos grunniens | place: China: Xizang | collected 2019
GCCTTCTGCATCTGCATTCTCTTCTTCACTGACGGCTTAAGGAATGTCTTCCTTGCACGGAGCTCACGGATGGCGCCTGTCTTCTCGAACTTTCTCTTGAACTTCTTAAGAGCCTTCTCGATGCTCTCTCCGTCTTTTACTGGTACTATAATCATCTCTAAATCACCTCCTTTTTATTATAGGGCTGCAAAGATACGAATATTATTTTGATTTCAAAATATTTTTGAAAACTTCCATACCTTTGGTAGCCACATCCTTAATATGCGTCAACCTTCCGTCACGCACCGACACATCCTTAGGATCTATTATATATATAGGGGTATCCATTCCTGCATACCTGTAAAGCCCTGCCGCCGGATATACCTGGAGGGAAGTGCCCACGATCAGCAGGATATCAGCAGCCTCGACCGCATCTATGGCCTGCTCTATCTTAGGCACGGCCTCGCCGAACCATACGATATGCGGACGCAACTGCGCTCCGTTAGGCGCAAGATCGCCCAGGGCAATCGCATCCGTGCCTATATCGAAGACCGTCTCTTCCGAATATCCGTCACGGTCGTTGCAGCAGTTCTCGGGCCTCACCTTGGTAAGCTCTCCATGGAGATGGACCACCTTCGTACTTCCGGCCCTTTCGTGCAGATTATCAACATTTTGAGTCACGACCGTAACCTTGTACTCATCCTCGAGTGCTGCGATGGCAAGATGAGCCGCATTGGGTTTCACCGTTGCGAGCTGAGCCCTGCGGGCATTATAGAAATCCAGGACAAGGGACGGGTTCCTGTACCAGCCTTCGATGGACGCTACGTCTTCCACCTTATGGTTCTCCCACAATCCGTCGCTGTCACGGAAAGTGCTGACGCCACTTTCGGCACTTACGCCGGCGCCTGTCAGAACGACTATCTTCTTCATGGCTTACTGTTTTTCGCAATAATACTTGTTCATCCAGTACTCGAAGAGCGGATCCAGCAGAACCGGTTCCTCCTTCTCATTGAATGTGAGCACCTCCTTTTTCCTGAGCGCGTCCTTGACCCTGCGGACATTCGCTGATGAATTCAGGGCGTAACGCTCTATGACATCGGAGGCGCTGAACTTGGTCACGCCGTCGAGCGCCGCCTTGAGAAGGCTGAGCTGATGGTCGGTAAGATCATTCACAACTGCCTTGAAATGAGGCTCATGTATAGCTATCATGGCACGAAGGGCATCCATGAGGATAGTTTCATTTATATAACCCTTGGACATGGAATCGCAGATGGCGAAGAAATGGTTGATCCTCCACATATCCGAACGGAAGAGCTTGCACGCGCCGAGGATAAGTTCACGCTCGATCACCTTACCGCCCGAGGCGAAGCCCTTGACCACATGCTCGATTATGTCCCTGTCCTCTACGTCCTGCATCTGCACGTGGTTGACCAGACGCCAGAAGAAACGCTTCTCTTCGAATATGAGCTTCATGGCGTTGACCTGCGACCCCATCATGACGAAACACGAGCGGACGGTACGCGGCTTTGCCGCCATGACCTCCTCCATGACCTTGAACAGATCCTCAAAGTCCTCAGACATCATAAGGTTCTGAAACTCAGACAGCACCATGTAATACGGCTGATTCCTGTCTTCCGACACCCTCTGCGGCAAGGTAAGCATGGTCATCATATCATTGCGGTCGAGATCCCAATTCAGCGAGACGATTTCGCCGCAAGTCGAGAAACGCATGGGATCGAAAACGAAGTGGCTGCCGGAGAGATACTTGGCGACGAATTCCGCATACTCCTCCGGTACGGATGCGCATGAGCGTACCACCGCCGCACCCATACGGAGGAGGAAATCCTCGGTCCGTCTCACATTGAAAAGATCCAGCTGGCCGACAACGAACTGCCTGCCCATCATCCTCATATTGAAGAGAGACTGCTGGACCAGCGACATCTTTCCCGACTCAGGCGGACCATAAATATACACATTCTCGCCCGCCTCGAGCAGATTGGCGAGAATAGTACAGTCCATCTTGCGGCCGATGAAGTTCTTGCCGGTCACATATTTATCATATATAAAAGCGCTTGCCATCCGAGTGTACACATTTATGAACATGCAAAATTAAGAAGTCCGGAAGGGCCATGCAACAAAAATGTTACATAGATATTAACAAGGCATTGTGAATTACTTACGATGATTTTTTACTATATTTGTAAGTTAACATGATCAAACGGGTATAGAACAAATGAAAGAAGCCGGAAACAAAGTCCCGATACTGCTGAAAGTACTCATTGCCGTCATGGCAGTGTGGATAACCGTCCTGCTGGCCGTACAGGTACTGCTTTCGCCAAAGACCGTGGCAGGCCTCATTGACAGATACGCTCCGGAATACATTGACGGACAGATACATATCGGGAAGGCATCATTGTCATTGTTCCGCCATTTCCCCAATGTCGGCCTGAGCCTGGAAGACTTCGACATCACATACCCGGCAGACAGATATGATTCGCTGGAGATACATGGAGCGCAGGGCAGACTCGCACTCATGGGCCAGGGACAGGAGGCCGACACGCTCGCCTCATTCCGAAGATTCTCAGTAAGCATGAACCTCTTTTCCTTCGCCAGAGGAAAGATCAACATTCCCCATGCCGAACTCATAAGTCCGAGGATCTTCATCCACAGGTACCACGACGGCGGCTCCAATCTTGACATCATACATCTGCCCCAGAGCGACAGCACGGAAGAAAAGGGTGGCAGCAAGCTCCCGGAAATAAAGCTTGGAAAGATAGGGTTTGAAAGCCATCCTCACATCGTATATACCGACAGCAGGGACACCATCTTCGCTATGGCAGATCTCAAGCAGCTCAGACTGAACGGAAGACTGAACACAGGCAAGGCATCGAGAACCAGACTCGGCATCAGCCTCGACAGTCTTTTTGTCGCAGGAAGGATCTCTGCCGATACCCTGGCGTTCGGACTTGACCATCTTGGCATCATCGAACACCGCGACAAGATGAATCTGAGGGCCCGGGCCAAGACCCTGATCGCTACCAGGGCATTCGGCCGCATGAACATACCTATAGACATGCACGGCGTATTCTCCTTCCCTTCGGATAACGTTCCGGCCGTCGATATCGAAAGCCTGACTACGGAGATAGCTTCCGTACCTGTCAAGGCCAATGCCGCGATCAGGCTTCTGGAGGACAGGGCGACAGTAAAGGCTGCCGTCTCTATCGAAGAGTGCAAGATGGAAGACGTGATAGAGAAGTTCCTGAAGAACTACATGCCTCAGCTGAAGGAGATAAGCACGGACGCATCTGTATCAATCTCCGCAGCATGCGAGGGAGACTATATCTTCGCTGACGGAAAGCTGCCGGAATTCACAGCAAAGATAAGTATCCCTGAGTCAGGCATAAGGCACAAGAACATAAGCAACACGCTGAAGATCAAACTTGAAGCATCGGCCGACAACAGGAACGAAGGCAGGATAGCCGCACACATAGACGAGCTGGCGGCAGAGTGCGACGGACTGACACTGAAAGGATCCGGCGGCATGAGAGACCTGATGGAGGAAGACCCTCTTATCCGGATCGAAGGCAAGCTGGACGCTGATCTTGCGCGTCTTCGCACCTTCCTTCCCGACACCATGGACATAGAAGCTGCAGGCGCAATCAAGGCGCAGCTCGACGGCGAGCTCAGGATATCCGACCTTGACCTGTACAGCTTCTCGCAGGCACAGCTTGAGGGCAGCATCGAAGGAAAGGAACTGCTTGTCAGGATGCCGAAGGACAGCATAGACATGAACATAGGCAATGTCTGCGTCACCATAGGCCCGGAAACCAAGACTTCGAAAATAGACAGCAGCAGGACATACCACCTGATGGCCGTAAAGGGAAGCATAGACCATGCGGACATCAATTACGGTCTCATGAAACTTTCCGGAAAGGAGATTGCCATCTCCGCGATGAACTCCACAGACAACAAGGATTCGGAGAAGATCGGCCGTCTCGGAGGAAGGCTCGGAGCTGAGAACCTGACGCTTACCGACGCCTCAGGAATGGAGGTCGAGTTCAGGAAGACATCCAACGGCTTCCAGATGTTCCCGAAAAGAGACAATCCGGAAGTCCCAATGCTTACAGTATCAAGCAGGAACAAGCATATATACTATAAGGACGGCATCAACCGCGCCATCCTCACTGACGCCGACATCAATGCCACAGCAGCCATGAATACTGTCGAAAGAAGACAAAGAGCCAGGGCATTCATGGATTCTCTCGCGAAGATGTATCCGGATGTACCGCGCGACTCCCTCATGCAGCACTCGATGGCGCAGAGACAGAAGAGGGAAATTCCTGAATGGATGCGCGAAGAAGACTTCAAGAAGCAGGATATCAACATCAAGCTCGACGAGACCATGGCCAAGTATTTCCGCGAATGGGACATGAACGGAAATCTTGACATACGAACCGGTATCGTCATGACGCCGTACTTCCCGCTGACCAATATCATCCGCGGGTTCAAGGTGCAGTTCGACAACGACAGGATTGCCATAGACAGCGTCAAGTTCAAGTCAGGAAAATCGGAGATAGCCGGCAAGGGCGCCCTCACCGGCCTGAGAAGAGCACTTCTGGGCCGAGGCGGCATGAAACTGGACCTCGGCATCACATCAGACAAGATCAACGCAAACGAGATACTCACCGCCTTCAACAGCGGAAGCAGGTTCACGGCCCCTGAGGCCAGGACAGGAGCGAGCGAAGCAACAGATGCAGAATATCTGAAGATGGTGGTCAAGGACACTGTAAACGTCCAGGACAGCACGACTCCCCTGCTCGTCATACCTTCAAACATCAATGCGGACATAAACATTGCTGCTTCAAACATCACATATTCAGATGTCAGCATCAACAGCCTGACATCGAAGCTGACAATGAAGGAAAGATGCGTGCAGATTACAGGAACGGAGGCTGCTTCAAACATCGGAGACATCAGTTTCGAAGGCTTTTATGCAACAAGGAGCAAGAAGAACATAAAGGCAGGATTCAGCTTCAACTTCAAGGACATCACTGCCGAGAAGGTGATAGAGCTGATACCTGCAGTCGACAGCATAATGCCTCTACTCAAGTCCTTCAACGGACAGCTGAACTGCGAGGTCGCAGCTACTGCCTCGATAGACACAAGCATGAACATCATAGCTCCAAGCATCAACGGTGTGATGAGGATAGGCGGCACTAACCTCTCCATCAAGGACAGCGAAATGTACCGCGACCTTGCCAAAAAGCTGATGTTCAAGAACAAGAAGGAGGGACACATAAACGAGATGTCAGTCGAAGGAGTGATCTCCGACAGCGTTCTCGAAGTGTTCCCGTTCGTCATAAAGCTAGACCGTTACACTCTGGCTCTCAGCGGAATACAGAATCTCGACCAGTCCTTCAAATATCACGCTTCGCTGCTTAAGTCACCATTCCTGATCAGGCTTGGAATAGACCTTTACGGCGAAGACTTCGACAACATGAAGTTCAAGATAGGAAAGGCAAAGTACAAGAATACTGACGTACCTGTATTCTCTGCAGTGATAGACACGACCAAGATAAATCTCGTCAGGTCCATCAGGGGCATTTTCGAGAAGGGAGTGGAAGCAGCCATCAGCGAAAACGAACAGAAAGAGGCGATAGAAAAGCACAAACAGGAAATAGGATACATAAGGGCGGTTGACCAGAAACTCGAGGCCCTCTCCGAGAAGGAGCAGAAACAGATGGAAGCTGAAGAAGCCATCCTGAAGGAGGCAGACGCAGCTGAAGAGGCCCTGGGCAAGGCTGTGCAGCAGATGACGCTGACAACCCCGGAAAGCCCTGAAAAGAAAGAGGAAAAAACTGAAAACACAAAATAGAAGATGAACAGCCAGGAGTATATCGAGGTGAGCATGCACATCACCCCTTTCACAGAAGAGAATGCAGAAATTTTGACAGCAGAAATCAGCGAACTTCCCTTCGAGTCATTCGCGGTCGAGGGTGAAGTGCTCAAATGCTATATTCAGAAGGAACTATATGATGCTCAGACGCTCAAGGTCGTGATGAGCGGCCTGGATTATCCTGATTTCACAGTCCAGTACAGCGCCAACCTCATGCCGGCGGTAAACTGGAACGCCGTTTGGGAAAGCCAGTTCACTCCGATCGTAGTAGATGGCAGATGCACCATCAAGGCATCGTTCCACGAAGGTCTGAAGAAGACCCGCTTCAACATTACCATAGACCCTAAGATGGCCTTCGGAACAGGTCATCATCAGACAACATTCATGATGTGCCGCGCCCTCCTGCAGAACGAGGAGGCTGTGCGTGGAAAGGTCGTGATGGATATGGGTTGCGGAACAGCGATCCTTGCCATTCTCGCGGCCAAGATGAAGGCTTCGCAGGTGTATGGTATAGACATAGACGCTGTCGCAGCGATTTCGGCATATGACAACGCCCGCCTCAACCGCGTGGGCACGCGCATAGAGACATACTGCGGAGACGCATCCCTGCTTCAGCGCAACTCGTACGATGTATTTCTTGCCAACATAAACAGAAATATCCTCCTTCAGGATATACCGACTTATGCGGCATGCATCCGTAAAGGAGGACTTCTTTTCGTCAGCGGCTTCTATCTCGAGGACATGCCGATGATCGTAGGTATGGCCACAAGCGTCGGGCTGAACTATGTCAGCCACGACTCTGTGGATAATTGGTGCTGTATCAAATTCAGCAAATAATCATTATTCTTCCGGCATAGGAGGGAGTTCCCAACCCTCGCGGTAAGTATGCTTCACGAGTTCCTTGGCGAATTCGCGGGCATTGACCGGCTGTGTCCAGTCCTTGTTGAATGTCGGATGACCCTCGTGGATTGTGAAGCCGTCATGGATCACTGAGCGTACTGTAGCATTCTCAGGAATGTTGGTGAACTCCATCTTCTCGCCATCCCACTCGAGCTCCATGTTCAGGCCCTGGAGTCTCACTGCATTCACACCCATTACAACCATCTCGTTGAATGGACCTGCCTCAGCGAAGTCTGAGTCTGAAGGTACGCGAACTGAAGGGTGCTCCTTACTTGCACGGATCCAGTCCTGCTGATGATTTGTCTTCACGCGACGGAGTGTCTCCGGAACCTCAGGCTTCCTGCCTGAAAGGAGATAAGGGTCACGGCCGTAGCTACCTACGATAAGGGTGTCCTTTGTACCATAGAAGATCGCTCCACCGCCTCCGTTGTTGAGGTTCTTGCCTGCAGGAAGTCCCTCAGGACGTGTAGGGATGAGACCACCGTCATACCAGATGACCTCTACCTCAGGCATGGCTACCTTAGGCATGTTGTCACGTGCAGGGAATACGTACTTCACCATCTCGGCATTAGGGCAGGACTCGCTGAGAAGAAGAGTCGAAGAAGCCTGTACCTTAGTCGGATAAGTAAGCTTGAGAGCCTTATATACAGGGTGGAGGATATGGCAGGCCATGTCACCGAGGGCACCTGTACCGAAATCCCACCAGCCGCGGAAGTTCCATGGTGTATATATCTCATTGAATGGACGCATAGGAGCTGGACCTATGAACGAATCCCAGTTGAGAGTGCTTGGAACAGGCATCTCCTCCTTTGGACGCTCAAGACCCTGCGGCCAGATAGGACGGTCTGTGAAAGCCTCGACCTTTGTAACTTCGCCGATCTCACCGTTCCAGATCCATTCGCAGGCAGTCTTTACTCCGTCCATCGAAGCACCCTGGTTACCCATCTGGGTAGCGACGCCGTACTTCTTCGCAAGTCTGGTAAGGAGACGTGACTCGTAAACCGAATGTGTAAGCGGTTTCTCTACATATACATGCTTGCCGGCAATGATAGCTTCCGCTGCGATGATAGCGTGAGTATGGTCAGCTGTAGCCACCATTACTGCATCCGCCTCATCGAGAAGCTCTGCAAACATCACCTTATAGTCATTATATCTCTTTGCATTAGGATAGCGCTCGAAAACAGGCATTGCGTACTTCCAGTCTACGTCGCAGAGACCGATGATATCCTCTGTCTCGAGTCCCTTGAGTACAGATGAGCCTCGGCCGCCTACTCCGACTGCAAGAATCTTGAGCTTTCTGTTGAGCGGTGCTGTATCCTCGACTTTTTTCTTCTTTTTCGCCATCATTCCAGGTGCTACCGAAAGACCGATGGCTGCGGCTGTTCCTGTCTTGAGGAACGACCTTCTTGAAATTTCCTTTGCCATAATTATGTGGGTTATAAGTGTTTATTTCTTTTCTCTGAGCAGATCTGCAGGCCAGTTGAACGGATATAGAATCTGACCGTCCTTTATGCGCACCCAGGTCTTGAATTCGCGCTCTCCGTCTGTAAGTTCGAAGACGCGGGCTCCGTTTCCTCCGTGGATGTCATGATATACGGTCGAGCCACCGGTATAGCGGCCGTAGCAGAGCATGATGCCGTTCCATTCTACGAGATAATCGTTGACATGGTCATGTCCTACAGACACCGCCATCATATCCTTCGCTTCAAGCATGGCGACCGCGAGGCCCGAATTCACCTTCGGAGATGCGACCTTCTCCTTGCGGCTTCCCATCATGAATACGCCGTCAGCAGTGACAGCCTCCGCAAACTCCGGGAATGGGATATGGAAGAATGACATTGAAGGAAGCGGGGTGCCCCCGTTAGCCTCGGTCAGCTTCCTGCTCTGCTCCTTGTACCAGCCGATCTGGTCATGAGCCACCCAGCCGTAGCCCTTGAGACCTTCCACGGTCGAGTAGGCATTGCTGTCGAAAACATACAACGCGCATGCATCTTTGCCGTCCTTTGCCGATTTGAGGGTAAGGATGTAATTGGTCACTCCGGTAATTCCGTCCACTGTGCCGGTGTAATTGTTCGGGATATCCTTGATAAGGTCAAAAAGTTCCTTTCTGCTGAGTCCCTGCTCGTCATCATGGTTACCCCATGTCACACAGAACGGGATGCCTCTCGTCACTACGGGCTCCAAGGCCTGCAGAAGCGATTCCTTTGCAGGGCGGCCGAAGATAAGGTCTCCGGTATAGATGACAAGATCCGGCTTCTCAGCATCGAGCACCTCGTTCATTCTCTCCATGGTCACATCACTCCTCTTGTCTCCATAAATGACGTGTGTATCCGTAAACTGGACAATCTTGAATTTACCGTCCTTATTGAATTTGAGTTCATGTTTCTGCGCATCAAGCTGAAACATTGCTGCCGAAAGAAGGCAGATTGTTAAAATCAATCTATTAAAAAGTTTCATTTTATAAGTATTATTAAGACTTGGATGACAAATATACACAAAAAAAACATCAACGCGGCTGAGAATCTGCAAGATTATAATTATACTTGCACAGTTAAACAGAGAATTCACATGAAGCCAATCATAGCTATCAGCTCACTCATTCTGCTTTTTTCATGCTCTACAAAAGAGTTAAGTTACACATCTTCAGACAAAAATCTCGAAAAGACCTTTGAATGGGCAAGGGAAACCGCTCTTTCATATGCCCACTACGGAGAGGACCCTGTAGGATTGTGGTACGAGGCCGCTCTTCCGTCCAGATATGCATTCTGCATGAGAGATGCATCCCATCAGAGCATAGGAGCCGAAATCCTTGGTCTGTCCGGTCACAATTACAACATGATGCAGAAGTTTGCTGCCAACATCAGCGAATCAAAGGACTGGTGCACATATTGGGAAATAGATAAATGGGACAAGCCGTGCGAAGCAGACTATGAAGACGACAAGGACTTCTGGTACAATCTCAACGCCAATTTCGACGTGACGGACGCATGCTGGAGGCTCTACGAATGGACTGGCGACAGACGTTATCTGGAAGATGAGGTCTTCATGAATTTCTACGACATTTCATGCAAGGATTATGTCCAGAGCTGGAAGCTCGCTCCCGAGGACATGCTCACACGCGACAGGGAGGTCAACCGTCTGAACGGCAAGCGTTTCGGCCTATGTCGCGGAATACCGTCATATGTCGAAAGCGTGGGACATATGAACAACAGCGCCGATCTTATAGGAACGATATACGGAGGATTCTCAGCATACGCCCATATTCTGGCGGAGACAGGCCGGACAGAAGAGGCTGCATCTTACGAGGCGAAGGCCGAAGAATACCGCAGCCATCTTGACAGCTGCTGGTGGGATGAAAATGCAGGTACATACCATACTTTCCTCTGGAGCGACGGCTCTTTCGGCGATGGCGAAGGACTCACTCATGTACTCTGGTTCAACATAGTGAATGACCCGGAGCGCATCAGCAAGACCGCGGCAAAGATGATGGAAAGGAAAGAATGGAATATAGAGAACATCTCCTACTTCCCTGCCCTCTGGTACCGCTATGCATATAAGGACGAGGCCTATGCCATACTCAGCAGCATCACCGAAGCAGAGCGAAAGGAGTATCCTGAAGTTTCATTCGGCATGATTGAAGGTATCATCTGCGGCATGATGGGCATAAGTCCGAGTGCTTCAAGGCTCAGCATAAGCACACTTCCCCAGATCAGCGGAGAGCATTGGATGGAGGTGTCTGCACTGCCGATGCTGGGCGGGCTTATCGACGTACGTCATGACAGCAACAGCAGCACCACACTCCGCAACAGATGCAGGCAGAGCATCATCTGGCAGGCGTGCTTCTATGGCGAATTCGAGAACATCGAGATCAATGGCCGCAAACATCCCGCACTTCACAGCAATGATGCCATGGGCAATCCTATCTCATACATTGAGGTCAAAGTACGTCCCGGCAGGAAAATATCATGTTCGATCCAGCACGACGGCTTGATTTAGCGGATGCTTTCCAGCCATTTTTCAAGCACCGTGTAAAACTCCTGCCTGTGGGCAGAGAATTTATCTTTTCCTTTGCCAACATTCTTCTCCGAAGAGAAGCCCCAGCCGTGACCGCCGGTTTTCCAGAGATGCATTTCCACCGGTACCTTATGGGAGATCAGACTCTTGTAATAAACGAGGCTGTTATCAACCAGCGTCTTGTCATTGGTACTATGGGCGATGAAGGTCTGAGGAGTTTCAGGACCCACTCTCTTTTCCATGGAATAGTATTCGACAAGTTCACTCAGCTTTGCCTCATTACCCTCCCACTTCTCATCTGCGCCGATCAGGCTTGGGCGGGTACCGCTGCGATACACCTTGTAGTCAAATGATATGACAGGGTAGGTAAGGATAGAGAAGTCCGGCCTTGTCACTGCATCCGTATAGAGATTGGAAGCACAAGCCGCCAGATGTCCTCCGGCAGAAAAGCCTATGACTCCTATCTGACTGACCTTCCACTCCGCTGCATGCTCTCGGCAATACCTGAAAGTATTGTGCACATCTTCCAACGGAATATTCCAATGTCCGTTTGGTATGCGGTACTTAAGCACAGCCACAGTGATGCCCTTGGAAAGCAACCAGTCTGCGACATACTGTCCTTCGCCATAGGTAGAGACCTTGACATATCCGCCACCCGGGCATACGACTATCATCTGGCCATTCGGTTTCTTCGGGAAATAGAGATCCACTCGCGCAAGATCCGAAACATTCTTGAGGATTCCCCTCTCATCTATTGTTTCCGGGCCCGAAAGTTCATTGGACTCAGACATTTCGAAGCCGGCACACACGATTTCCTTTCCATATACGGGGTCGATATTACCCTCAAAGGAATCAGCATAAAGAAGAACTGTCCGGGAGGGTTTCAGCCCGCGCACCGGCTGAGCAGCAGCATAAAAAGGGGCGAGAATCAGAATGCTCGCCAAAGTAATGACAAATCTTTTCATATGGTTATTGATCATTGATAAAGCCAGAGTATTGATAATCTTCAGTTTTAACCGTCTAAAGTTACTCAGAATTGAATATATATCAAAGCTATCAATGACTTTTTTGCCTGCAAGCCATTGCCGAGACAC
>JAEIGA010014767.1_pt1 | contig 11883 bp, 7 predicted proteins | sample 9270691 | NCBI WGS metagenome assembly JAEIGA01 (sample SAMN17057246, study PRJNA624740) | gut metagenome | biome: biome; isolation source: fecal sample | host: Bos grunniens | place: China: Xizang | collected 2019
CAGTCCGGATCGCGCCGATCCCACTCAAGCCATCCAGTTCTAGCACCTGGAATGTCCACCCTGGGAGATTCCGCGTATTTGCCATCGGTCGCATCGTCGTCTTCGTCGTCATTTATCCAGAACCGCAGAGTCTTTTTCTGCTCAGCCTTTGTCTCGTCCCCGTCGCTTATCGTGCCATCACGGTCGTAGTCAGGAATGAGCTTCGGATCGTCAAGGACGTACAGCATAGCGGAAAGCCCCTGCGCCACATTACCGGCACCGGAACCGCCGTGAGAGTTTCTCTGACTCGCATGGACGTGGCTCGTCAGCAGACCGTCTTCGTTGTCGGCAATCCATCCGTTGCCGACAACGATGTTGTTGCGCTGGGGAAGCCTCACGCAGATACCTTCACTGTAGCTGTGGTCGAATGACGCCTGCCTTGGCAATCCATCAATCAGCGCCTGCCAACAGTACCAGGGTGACATATTGTCGTCGTGTCCGTCACAGTTGAGCCAGCGCATGGAAAGACTGTACGAGTTGCCTTTCCGCATCTTGAGAATAGTCGTGTTCGCGGCATTGGGTCTGCCCATGCTTATCTTCCGTATGCGCGTGTCGTCCGGGCCAAGCCCTTCTATCGTCATCTCCCAGGCCGCATAGTCGCCATTTATGTTGAACTCGATCTCCCTGAACTTGTCAACGGGCGGTGCCTGCCCGCCATCGGAGGCGTCGTTCGGATCGGAGCCATTTGCGACCTCGACGCCGTCCGGGACCCCGTCCCCGTCGCTGTCGGGAAGATTCGGATTGGTCCCGTTCAGATACTCGTCTATGTTCGACAGGCCATCGTTGTCGGGATCGCCGTCAGCCCCATCATCCCCTGTGGAGTCCTGCGGGTCAAGGCCGTGGTCATTTTCCCATCCGTCAGACATCCCGTCTCTGTCCATGTCAGGATCAAGTGGATCATAGTTCGCATCCGTTTCCCGCTTGTCGGCCATACCGTCGCCATCCGTATCCGCCACAAGCGGATTTGTGTTATGTGTCAGAAACTCCGCCGAATCCGAAAGCCCGTCACCATCGCTGTCTGCATTTCTTGGATTGCTTCCTGCTACTTGCTCCTGTAAATTGGTGAGGCCGTCGCCATCGGTGTCAACGCCAGACTCGCCGTTGCCCGGCGTAGAGAGCGAATTGAAGCTATTGGAGACCTCCCAACCGTCCATAAGGCCGTCACCGTCGGTGTCCGGGCTGTTTAGCTCGGTTCCGAGAGTAGCCTCCTGAGCATCTGGCAGCCCATCCGCATCGGTGTCTACAGATTTTGGATTGCTCTCGTAGGTGTTCACCTCCACGCCGTCCGATATTTCATCACCATCCGTGTCGGCGACAAGCGGATCAGAGCCGTAGCCAACCATGAACGCCATGCTCATGCCGTCATAGATTTTGCCATATTCGTAGCGGCAATAGGACACACGGTCATCAGCCCCGAAAGACTGGCAGCCTATTATCGCATTCCAACCGTCCATGTATGTACCGACCACATCGGCGTAATTGACGCTTATCCTATCCACCCGCCCCGTCGGAATAACAATCTGGAACGAGATGGCGTTCGTCATGTACGAAGGACGATCCTGATACATATTGTCATATTCGACCACGATGTAGCCCGTGCCATCATATTCCGCCGTGCCGATCTTGACGGCAGAAGCCTGGTCCTCATCGTACATATTCAAGTACCCTCCATAAGCGACAACAACAAATGCATTCGTATCAACTGATTCAGTCTCTAGACTATACGGGCTGTGCGAAGAATTGGGATGGCTGTATCCTGCACGGTTGAGGCACACGACACCACGTGTGTTTATGGTAATGTTGGTGACAGTTTCGCGCTGCACCAGAATCGGGGAAGGCAAATCCCAGCTGACGACACGTCCAGAGGCGTTTGTTATGGCCTCGGTCATGTTCGTCAAGACGGAAACCTCAAGCCAAGGGAGAGGATTGGCAAATGATACGCACACCGCCTCCTTGCCGTCAGGTAGACCGTCGTTGTCCGTGTCGGCAAAAAGCGGGTTTGTGCTGAGTTCGTATTCAGCGTAATTGTCCACTCCGTCCCCGTCGGGATCGCCGGAAGCGCCGTCATCCCCCATAGCTGAAAGCGGATCAAGGCTGTTCTGCACCTCCCAATTGTCCGGCAGGTCGTCTCCGTCCGTGTCGTACTTCGCCGGCGATGTTCCAATGGACACCTCCCGACCGTCGGACAGCCCGTCTTCATCGGTGTCGGACACGAGAGGATTGGAATTGGCTCCGAACAGGAATTTGAGGCACATATTTTCCCAGACTTTCCCGGCATCGTCATCGCAGTACGAATGCAGCCAACGGCTGTCAAAAGTCTGCATCCCTATGCTAGCGTAGTCGCCTGTCATGTACTGCCCCGACAAGTCTTTATAGCGGACATACGCACAGGCCAGGTGGTTGGTCGGAACCGAAACCTGGAAAGAGACCGCGTTCGTCTGCCAAGTTGACGTGTCGCAGAACGCGTTGTCAAATTCTACGAGAAAGTATCCCTCCCCGTTGTATGTTGACGTACCAACCTTCACAGCAGTCTCGTACCCTGGAATGTCGGTACGGAAATAAGTGTATTCAAGATATGGCGCAATCACGAGCGCATCGTCGTCAACCTCGTATCTGAAACTTTCGCCAGATGTCGAATCGCCCAGGTTCACGTACCCCGCGCGATTGAAGAAGAGAAGCCCGTTTGCGGAAACGGTCACGTTCGTCACAGTCTCTCCCTGCATCGCCATTGCCACCGGCGCAGGCCAATTCACGCACCGGCGATTCGCCGACGAAAGAGCCGCCGTGATGTCTTCGCTCTCATCGAACGTCATCCAAGGAACGGCATTGGTCACGAATATACATCCCGTTTCATCGCAGTCCGGCAATCCGTCCGAATCCGTGTCAGGCGAGGATGGATTGGTTCCGTATGCGAGTTCCTTTGCGTTCGTGAGGTGGTCACCATCCGGATCGCCGTCAGAGCCATTGTCACCGGACGAAGACAGGGGCTCAAGACCATGCTGATATTCCCAATAATCTGACAGGCCGTCATTGTCCGTATCCGCAGCCGCAGGTGCTGTTCCAATCACGACCTCTTCGCCATCCTCCAGCCCGTCTCCGTCGGTATCTGTCATCAAGGGGGTGGAACCTGTGCCGAAATGATATGCTATTGTCATGCCGTTTGTGACGGCACCAGACTCGTTGTAGGCGACGGGGAAGTTGCAGCCCATGTTCGGAGATTGCGCTCCGATTGTCGCGCCGACGCCGTTGAATCCCGAAGCGAGGCTGTCGTACGCAACATACACAGTATTAATTTCGCTCTCCGGTATGACGACTCGAAACGTCCCCATGTTGGAGGCATCGCCTCTTATGCTGATGTTTTGGTACTTGATTACACAGTACCGTTGCCCGTTTGCGTATGCATCCGAGACAGACAACTGCGCATTACGTCCTGAATATGCGTAAAGGTCATCCCAATAAGCCGCGACAAACCCGTGGTACTTGCTGCGCGTATTTTTTGAAAGATTCTGATTGCCGTAATCCGAAGATGTCGGCACCTCTCCGACGTCTGTAACGAGCCACACAAAGCCATTCACGCTCACCTTCGCCTTCGTCGCCTTGTATCCCGAGAACCGCACCTCGAACGGAAGATTGACAAGGAACATATCATCGTCATAGCCTTTGGTTGAAGAAATGAGATTGGTGACACTTGAGCAAGAAAAAGCCGGAAGCGTTGACGAATGCTCCCACCAGCCAAGCTCATCCCTGTCCCCAATGCCGTCCTCGTCAGTATCCTCTTCGGCGGGGTTTGTTCCGGCAGCATATTCCGAATAATTGGACAGACCGTCATTGTCGAGATCAAGTGCCGAATCGTCAACAAGAGGATTTAGTTCGTAGTACACTTCCCATCCATCAGGCATTCCATCCTCGTCCGTATCGACAGAATTCGGATCGGCGCCTATGGACACTTCAATGCCGTCTGGAATCCCGTCGCCGTCCGTGTCGACAACGCGCGGATTTGTATTGTACAGCAAAGTCTCGTCCGAATCTGAAAGTCCATCGTCATCAGTATCTGTCTTGGTTGGGTCTGTGCATGTGCCTATTGAATACTTGATTGTCAAGCCATCTTGGGGGAAATCTCCGACAATCGGCCAGGAGAGGTTATAAAACCTTTCGCCCGACTTGTTCGATGATATCCATCCGCATTGGATTCCTGCCGCGAAACTGACATCGCGGAAGGTGTTTGAAGCACAAAGGTAGCTGACGTAGATTGTGTTTGTCTCGTCGTGTGGCAATATCAGCTGACAAGTGATGAGTTCATTCGTATCGTCATGGTCATACAGTCCCAAATTGCGGTATTCGACGACATCAAACGATCTGCCCTCCGAGACGATACTCCCGTAAAGAATCTTGCTGCCCCAATCAGACGTGCGGACATAGAGGTTTGCGCCGCACAACGCCACCGTAAGATGAGAGGCTGACCATTGAATATTGCTTAAGTTGCTGTAGTAATAGTACCCGCCTGTCGCATTCGTCGGGCAAAGAAGGTACACCGTCCCGTCAAGACACACGCGGGCGTTGGTGTAGCATACATCGTTGACTACTATTTCCGACGCAAGAGGAATCTCCATTGAATAGCTGTTTACCGTCGAATAGCCTGAAAGCAGATCCGTACCGCCAGACATGTTAAACCACATAAAGTCATTTTCAACGAGCGCAGTCATCATGCCGAGTTCCTGCGCATCGGTAAGCTCATCCAAATCTGAGTTATCCCTACGAGGGTTAGATCCTGACGCGACTTCGTCGCTGTCTCCCACGCCATCATCATCAGTGTCGTAGGCAAGCGGGTTTGTATTCACGCGAGACGAGAGTTCAAGCCCATCCGAAAGACTGTCGCCATCCGTGTCGAACTTCGCAGGATCAGTAAATGTCCACAATGTCTCGATGTCATCGGCAATGCCATCTCCGTCCGAGTCGAAATCCACGCCAAAGCGATAGAAGCCTACACCTCCAAACGTATCGACAAACCAATGCCTCATGGACGGCATGACATCATTCTGTGTCACCTCAAATGAATGGGCATTCGTATCGGCCGGCATTGGAATCATGCAAAGAGGCGTCCATTTGCGCTCCAGAAGATTCGTGGACGAGAACAAGTAGAGGTTGCGGGAGTCTGTATAGTCAAAGAGATTTGTCGCCCAACATGTTGCGAAATAAGCCGTTTGATTGGTTTGATCAATCCCGAAGTCAGTTATTGCGAGGGCGTTTGCGGAGACTTCTTCCGGCAGAGAGCGTGGCTGGACAGTTTCGACAACGCGGGTCATGGTCGATGAGATGTCGTCTATCAGTCCGGAAGGAAGGATGCCACGCTCCTTTGATCCGCCCCAGAGGGTGAAGAAGCTGACGGTGCAAATGACGACAAACTTGTGCAAAGGTGTCAGGCCGAAGAACCACTTTAGCTCCTTTGCTAACGGCTTGGCCTTGTAACAGAGCATGATAAGCCACAGGACAAACAATCCTGCAGCTGTGCCGCCAAGCCACGGCGTCGCCGCTTCGATGGCCCTATTGACACACTGAACAATTGGGGCAATCATTTACGACCTCTATGCAATCCTTTTCGCAGAGAATCAGCAACCGACATTCCCTCCGGGTGATATTCAACGATGTCTTCAAGACCGCAGTTTAGGGCGTTGCAAATCTTCACGAGAATGGCGGTATTGACCTTCTCGCCTCTGTTGAGCTTTGCAAGGGTATAGGTGGATATTCCGGCTACAAGACGCATCTCCGTGCGCGTCATATCTCGGTCGATCAACAGCTTCCATAGCTTATTGAAACACAGTACCATAGCGTTAAGGAGAGATTCTCTTAGTACCGTTTGAAAATTGGTCGGAGCGGAGGGATTTGAACCCCCGACATTCTGCTCCCAAAGCAGACGCACTACCAGGCTGTGCAACGCTCCGTAAGTAAAAACGTGTGTATTATACCAAATTTTTCTATACTTTGGTTACGTAGATTTTTGCCGCGTCAGTTTTATACGCAGATTTTTCTGAAACATCTATCTCTTCGCAAATTTTTTCTCCCGGCCGCACCCCTGTAAAAACAATAGGTATATCAACATACGGCCTATACCCGGCCTGACGTATCATCCCCTCCGCAAGCTCAAGTATATTCACCCTTTCGCCCATATCAAGCGTGTAAATAGCCCTCTCCGTGCGAGAGGCTGCCTGAAGGACAAGCCCGACAGCCTCTGAAACCATCATGAAATATCTCTCCATTCGAGGGTCTGTCACAGTTACGGGACCTCGTGAAGCAATCTGCTCTTTGAAAAGCTGAACAACAGAACCTGACGAGCCGAAAACATTTCCGAACCTGACTGCGCAAAATGATGTCTTGCCGCCATTAAGTCCCATCACCGCATTCTCTGCGGCTTTCTTCGTCTTGCCCATAACAGAAACGGGATTTACGGCCTTATCAGTAGATATAAGAACGAAACGATTAACGGCATACTCCTTGGAGAGCGTCGCAAGAAGCCGCGTCGCCTCAGTATTGTTGCGCCAGCCCTCCTCAGGATTCATTTCAACCATCGGAACGTGCTTGTAGGCCGCCGCATGGAGAACTATCTCAGGCTTATAAGTTTCAAAAATTTCGCGCATCGCCTTCTCATCATTCACATCCTTCATAAGAGGCCTTACATCGACCTGCGATTTGATGCTTTTAATTTCACGCTCTATGTCGTATAACGCCGTCTCTCCGCGCTCAACCATTAACACCTTTTTAGGGCTGGCGGAAACAACTTGACGCACTATCTCCGAGCCGATCGACCCGCCAGCACCAGTTACCATAACGACTTTGCCTGAAAAGAACTGAGCCGCACTCTCCCCCATATGAAGAACATCGCGCTTAATAAGAGACTTTTCACAAGAGCGCATCTCCCAGAACCAGCACCATGCAATGCGCCAGATAACAAGAAATACAGACGCAAGAACAAATGAGATGAGCGTCACCGAATACGGCGGGCGCACATGCGCAAAGGAGTCGAAAGGCATTGCAAAACGCATTGCCGTAAGCACCGCGCACGCAATAAACGCTGCGACAAAATAGCGCGGCAAGTCACGGAGCGAAGTCCTGCGCCAGGCAAGACGATAGCACCCGGTAAGGCCGAGAAAAACAAAATGCACTGCCGCGACGACGGAAAAACTAGATAAAACAGCCGCCCATCCCCATCGCGGCGCTTGCAAATCAAACCTGAGAAGAATCGCCCCGTAATAAGCAAAAGCAAGAGAGACGGCATCTATAGCGGCACCCAACAGACGAGTAGCCGCAAAGAAGACCGTCTCTTTCGCTTTTCTATCCACGAAATGCGGGGATTACTCCCACTCGATAGTCGCAGGAGGCTTAGGAGTAATATCCCAAACGACTCTGTTGACGCCTTTTACTTTTGTCGCGATTTTTTCCGCGACAGACACGACAAACTTAAAAGGAAGTTCGACAATGCCTGCATGGACGAACTGAGAAGTCGAAACGGCGCGGATTGCGATTACATAACCGAATGTGCGCGCACCCTTCGTAACTCCGACAGATTTGACGTTTGTCATGACCGCAAAGAACTGCTGAGCCTTCTTGTCGAGACCAGCCTTGGCCATTTCGTCGCGGAAGACGAAATCTGCCTTACGCAGAATATCGAGCTTCTCCTTCGTAAGCTCGCCAAGGCACCTGACAGCAAGACCAGGTCCAGGGAAAGGCTGACGCATCACCATCTCTTCTGGGATTCCGAGGGCCTTGCCAACTTTACGGACCTCATCCTTGTAAAGATATTTAACAGGCTCGATCAAGCCCTTGAAGACGATATCCTTCGGAAGCCCTCCCACATTGTGGTGCGCCTTAACCGCCTTATGCCCGCCTACACCAGACTCAACGATATCTGGATATATCGTGCCTTGGCCGAGAAACTCAATATCGCCAAGTTTCTTCTTCAAATCACGCGCGACATCAGCAAAGAGATTGATAAATTCTCCGCCGATGATTTTGCGCTTCTGTTCAGGATCGGTAACTCCGGCCGCCTTGTCGAGGAAGCGCTTTTCAGCATCGATCTGAATAAGATTAATGCCAAACTTACCCTTGAAAATGCGCTTAATCTCTTTTGCCTCGTTAAGCCTCATGCAGCCGTGATCAACAAAAACGCAGGTAAGCTGCTTGCCGATAGCCTTCTGAAGCAAAACGGCGCATACAGAACTGTCGACGCCGCCTGACATCGCGAGAAGAACTTTCTTATCGCCGACTTGAGCCCTTATTGCATCAATTTCATTCTTGATGTATTTTTTGACATTGAAAACTTTGCCTATCTTGGCAATACGCTCTTTTTCTGCTTGGACCACGGAAAAACTCCTTCCATTTTTTGTTTCGTTGTATTATACCAAAAAAGTTGTGCTATAATACGCGAACATGAAAAAACGTTTAACACTTTTCGCAGGTCATTACGGCAGCGGCAAAACAAATATAGCGGTAAATTATGCCCGAAAGCTCTCAAAAGAAGGGTTTAAAACTGCTTTGGCCGATTTAGATATCGTAAACCCGTACTTCCGCACAAAAGACAGCGAATATCTGCTCAAGAGCGAAGGCATCGAATTGGTAGTCTCTGATTTCGCAAACTCAAACGTTGACTTTCCCGCACTTCCGAAAGACGTATACTCCATTATCGCCGACAAGGAAAAACACATTGTCATAGATATCGGAGGCGATGACCGCGGCGCTCTTGCGCTCGGACGATGGGCAGAAGAAATCGTTTCAAGCAACGACTATGAAATGCTCGCCGTAATCAACGCTTCGCGCCCGCTTACAAAAACGCCTGAAGAGACAGTTGAAGTTTTAAGAGAAATCGAAAACGCCTGCTCCATCGCCTTTACGGGACTGGTAAACAATACGAACCTTGGCCCTCAAACAACTGCATCCGACATCATCTCTTCCATGCCGTATGCTGAAAAAACAGCATCGTTATTAGGCGTTGAAGTTAAATTCACGTGTTGCGCGAACGAACTTTTTGACGAACTTAAAGGGAATACCCCAAAGATATTCCCGATTGAAATTCAGAAATTGTACTACCACATATCTTAAGAGACTCTCGCCTCCCCGTTAAGGGACGACGAGAGTGCGCTGCTCGTAGTGCCCAGGCTGCCAGACTCGCAAGAGAGTCCCGTTGGCCTGAACTTGATCTACATACCTTCCCTCAACCCAGACGCTCTGAACTGTCGCAACTGGTTGAGGCGTAACTACGACAGGTGTCGTCACTACTGTAGGTGCGCTCACGACAGTCGGCGTAGTAACTACGGTAGTGCTTGGACAAGTAAGCGTTCTACCTATGATTCCGCCGACGACGCCTCCTGCGAAGCCTGGCCAGAAATGCCTTCCGCCTCGTCCCCATGTGCTATGGTGATGATGGTGGTGATGATGATGTCTCGGAGCGACGTGGTGACGCCCCACTGGACCTCTGCCGCCCCTGTGAGGGCCTGCGAACAAGCTCGTTGCAAAAACGGCAAGTCCAACCGTCAGTATCATTTTCTTATTCATTTTCTTTCTCCTTTCAGTATTTTTACCCGGCCTTTTGCCGCGCAACGAAACGTTAGGAGATTAAGAATAGAAAAACTGACAATTTTTTTTATTTATTTTCAAGGACATCCCAGAAATCGCCCTGAACAAGCTTAACACACGCCGGAGGAGGCGTTTCTTCGTTAGAAGCGCGGAGCGGCAAAGAGGGCTTTACGAAAGACCTCTTATTGAGAATGCGGCGGCGGCGACGCCAGTCAGGAAGACGCTCGTCCATCAAACTGTAAAAGCGCGGTCCGTGTGACGACTCTTGCAAATGAGTCATCTCATGCACAACAATATATTCCACAAGTTCTTCCGGTACGCGAGAAAGTTCAAGGCTGTACGTTATGCGTCTTTTTTGTACATGGCACGACCCCCAAAGAGAAGTCATTTTGCGCACACTCCAAACAACTCCTCCTTCATTTAATTTCTCCGCCCATTTTGCATTGAGCACATCAAGAAGAATCAGCAACTCAGCCTTCTCTTCTCCAGTGACAGGAGTTTTGTTTTCCGGTGCTCTTGAGGCCATCTCGGAGCGTATCTTCCCGATCCACTTCCATTTGGAACGCATGAACGATTCTGCCGAGCGCAAGGAAGAGCCCCACTTAGGCACATTCAAATTGACCACTCCGTCAAGGCCTATGCGCATACTGATTCTGCGCACACGCTTACGCTCGACTTTAACAGGAACTCCATCAATTAGATTTTCACCTATGTGAAGCATGACAAAAACAAATTCACTTGATACGGCGCTGGGAAGCGCCGGGAAGCCCAAGCTTGTCACGATACTTCGCGACAGTACGCCTTTTTATCGGGAAGCCGGCCGTTGAAAGAATCTTTGCTATCTCTTCATCGGAATAAGGATCTGAAGCGTCCTCTTCATCGACAATCTCGGAAAGCTTATCTAAAAGCGCCTGTTGTGAGAATTCAACGCCAAGAGGAGTCTTAACCCCTGTTGCAAAAAACCTTCTCAGTTCCATCGTTCCAAAAGGCGTTTCGGCGTACTTGTCTCTCACGGTCCGCGAGACTGTCGCAGGATGAACCCCCACTGCTTTTGCCACATCAACTTCCGTAAGGGGCTTGAGCGCAGAAAAACCGCTTTCAAAAAAGGGCTGCTGCCTATCAAAAATTTCCTGTGCAATCATCCTTATCGTCTCACGACGCTTCTCCACCGCCTCGCGGAAGGAAACTGCTGCGGCGATTCGTTCCCTTACGTATTTTTTCGTCTCATCGCTCTGCGTCGCATCTTCAAGAAGCGCTCTGAACTTCTCTGAAATTTTTATGCCTGGCAATGAACGTTCGTCAACTACCGCAACATATCTGCCGTTTTCTTTAACGGCATGAACTTCAGGGTTTACGAACTCTACTCTCTCGCGCTCGCTTGGATACTGCCTCCCTGGTCTGCCGTCAAGCGAACGCAACGCAAGAACAGCCTCTTTAAAACGCTCTCTACCAACTGCAAGAGACCCTTCTATCTTGGAAATTTGCCCTGAGAGAATGTCTCCTAAATGATTGTTTATAATCAACCTTACGACTTCTCTTACATTGGCGTTCTCTATCGAATCGAGCTGCGACAAAAGACATTCCTTTACATCGCGCGCACCGCATCCCGGAGGATCGAAATCGCGAATCTTGGCAAGGATAGATACTATTTCATCCTCTGAGCGGCCGAACGCCATGGCGACATCTGCCACAGAGCCTTTGTAATAGCCTTTATCATCTAAATCCCCGACTAAAACCTCGACAATCGGATAATCTGAGTGCGGCAGATCAGAAAGAGACAGCTGAGCAAGAAGGTGTTCCTGAAGAGTCTCTTCTTTGACTTGGTTGTCAAAAAACGCCATTCTCCGTTCTGCCGCCTCCTCGTCCTTGCCTACCGTAGGCTCGTAGTCGTCATCTGGGAAGTCGGGCTCCGCGTTTTCCTTCGCCCTTTCCGCCTCAACGGAAGAAAGCGGCGTCTCAAGCGGATGTTCAACATCTTCTATCGCCGGATTCGCGCTCATCTCAGCTGCAATTTGAGCGCGAAGCTCAGGAAGAGACTTTGCGATCAATTCAATATACTGCATCTGCCCGGCAGAAAGAAATTGCTTCTGCCGTTGAGTTGTTGAAAGCGAAAAAGAACCGTTCATCGCCTCGGAGGCTCCAAAATCCAGCGCTTGTTATACCAGAACCAATCGCCGGGACGCAGACGCACCTGCTCGTCAATAAGCCGCATAGCCTCTTTAGTAAGCCGCACGGCCTCTTCCTTAACATCTGGATTTGATGTATCAGGACGCAACGTCG
>JAEIGA010014768.1_pt1 | contig 11882 bp, 12 predicted proteins | sample 9270691 | NCBI WGS metagenome assembly JAEIGA01 (sample SAMN17057246, study PRJNA624740) | gut metagenome | biome: biome; isolation source: fecal sample | host: Bos grunniens | place: China: Xizang | collected 2019
CTAACAAAGTGAGGGCATCTTATGTCTCTGCTGCGGAGGAATTGGGTGCTATTTTTGCTCAAAATGGCATACGATTGATATATGGGGATGGTGGCATTGGGTTGATGGCTGCGGTAGCAAAGGGAGTGCTTGATGCTGGTGGTGAAGCGGTAGGTGTTATCCCACAATTCATGGTTGATCAAGGATGGAATAACCCTCGTAGTACGCAAACTATTGTTACGGAAACTATGCATGAGCGCAAAGCTACTATTTGTGAAATGTCGGACGCTATGGTTGCTCTTCCTGGTGGTATAGGAACCTTTGAGGAGTTGTTGGAGTGTTTGACTTGGAAACAATTAGGATTACACCAAAATCCAGTAGTAATATTGAATACGGATGGTTATTATGACAGATTGTTAGCGTGTATTGATTTGATGGTAGATGAACAGATGATGCGTCCTATTCACAAGGATATGTATGTTGTTGTTTCAACTCCGCAAGAGGTGCTCCCTGCTATATTGGGAGGTCCTGATTGGGATCCTTCAACGCGTCGTTTAGCTGCCATCTGACGAAGCTCAAAGGAGTGTGATAATGGAAATGATTAGTCGCATATCTTCTCCTTTGTCGGAGTCTTGGGTATCATGGGTGATGCTATTGTTACTCATTTTTTTTGTGATAAATAGGATGTATTTGCCCGAAATAAGTGGGGTGATTAGGGGTGTTTCTAGTCGAGGTGATCGCACATATGCAAGTCGTGATAATAGGCCATACATTACATGGTTGTATAAGATAGGAGCTCTAGCTCTAGGAATGCACTTGGTGTGGGTAAGGAATGAAGATGGATTTGTTTGTGGTGATTTCGGCATCATTGTTGGCATATTGACATGTGTTCTACTTTTACAGTGGTTGTTGGTGCATATTACTGCTAGAGTGTTTTTAACTCATCGTCAAGTAGAAAATGCTATTGAACAACGAACGATGATTTCTAATGCCATTTGTGCATTAATAATGCCATTATTGTTGGTATTTTTGTACCAAATAGATGTGCTGAATGGTATTTTGATTGCTATATTGTTAATTGGGTATGTGGGGGTGATATTTGTGAGGGCGTTGCAATTGTTTTATAAGAACTTATTGACGGTATTATATATTTTATTGTACATTATTAGTCTAGAAGTGATTCCTTTAGTAGGAATTGTACTCTGGATCCAAAACATTATCTGATGAAAAAAATAAAAAAGATTTTAGTATCCCAACCTCGTCCTCAAGTTGAGCGTAATCCATATGCAGATATGGAGAATACATATGGTGTGGAGTGTGACTTTAAGCAACTCATACAAGTGGAGGGTCTGAGTGTGCGTGAATTTCGTGATCAGCATATTTATTTGGAAGATTACACAGCTATTATTCTTAACTCACGTTTGGGTATCGATCATTTTTTTCGTATAGCAGAGGAAACTCGTTTTTCTGTTCCTGACAGTATGCATTATTATTGTATCTCGGAGGCTGTAGGAAATTACTTGCAAAAATACATTCAGTACCGCAAACGAAAAGTTTTCGCTGCAGTAGATAATCGATTTGAATCTCTTTTATCGGCTATGCACAGAAGACCACAGGAAAAGTACTTGATGGTATTGTCTGATGTACATAACGATGATGATTTGAATATGTTTGCGGAGAATAAGGTGGTAGTTAAACCTTGTATTCTGTATCGTACAGTAGCAACTCAGTGGGATAAAAATAAACCATTTGACTACGATATGATCGTGCTATTTACTCCTTCAGGAGTAGCAGCTTTGCGTAAGAATTTCCCAGATTGGCAACAAGGTGATACGGTGATTGCTTGCTTTGGAACTAATACTGCTGCAGCACTGGAAGAAGCAGGATTCCGCGTGGATATCAAGGCTCCATCTGCTAAATATCCTAGCATTACAACAGCCATCAAAGACTATCTCGAAAATCAACAATAAGGTCATGGATAACTCCTTCCCAAAATCTGAAAAATTATACGGCAAGTATGCCGTTGAACAATTGTATAAGGAAGGGAAACGTTTTGTCGTTTGGCCACTACGAATAACATACGTTGAGGCACCAGATGGTGAGAATCGCGTACTTGTGTGGGCTCCAAAATCATTATTCAAGCATGCGGTTAATCGCAATCGTCTACGTAGACAAATGAGAGAAGCATATCGGTTGAATAAGCATATACTTGCTCCATCTATGAAGAGATATCATCTTTCGTTTAACTATCTTGATAAGAATATGCATGCCTATGCATCTATTGAGAAGGCTACGCGTAAAGCATTGACTAAAATCTACCATTTGTCAGATGAGAAAATGGTTTAGACATATTGCCCTTTTGCCGGTGTATTTTTACAGATATTGTATATCTCCTTTTACGCCACCCTCTTGTCGTTACACCCCAACATGTAGTCAGTACATGGTAGAAGCAGTTATGAAATATGGTATTTTCAAGGGTGGATGGATGGGTATAAAACGAATTATGCGATGCCATCCATGGGGAGGAAGCGGATATGATCCAGTACCTTGATAGTTTAGTGATTAGTATTTAGAGAGTATGCGAATAGATATTTTAACAGCATGTCCAGAATTGTTGGAGTCACCTCTTAATCATTCCATCATTCAAAGGGCAAAAGACAAAGGAATAGCTGAGATTTATGTACATAATCTCCGCGACTTCACTTTGGATAAACATCGTAAAATAGATGACTATGCTTTTGGATTTGGTGCAGGCATGGTTTTACAGATTGAACCTATTGATCGTGCTATTACGTATTTGACTAGTCAGCGACATTACGATGAAATAATCTTTACGGCTCCAGACGGTGAGCGTTTCACCCAAAAAGAGGCAAACACACTCTCGCTAAAAGAGAATATTATCATTCTTTGTGGTCACTACAAAGGAGTAGATCAACGTGTACGTGACCATCTCATAACCAAGGAATACACTATTGGTGATTTTGTGCTAACTGGTGGTGAGATGCCAGCAGCCATTATGACAGATGCTATTGTGCGCCTTTTGCCTGGTGCAATGGGGGATGAGACCAGTGCGCTGAGTGATAGTTTTCAAGATGGACTACTTGAACCAGGTGTTTATACAAGACCTGCGGAGTATAAAGGTTGGAAAGTACCAGAAATACTTTTGTCTGGACACCAAGCAAAAATCGAGGAGTGGTTGTACGAGGAGAGTCTACGTCATACGCTTGAGAGAAGACCTGATTTGTTAGAAGAATAAATTTATATATTGTTATGCGCAGAATATTTAGTCTATTAGGTGTGCTACTTATTGCCACTATGTCAGTGGCACAAGCCAAGTATGTATTTATGTTTATCGGTGATGGTATGGGCCCTCATCAAGTATTGTCTACTGAGATGTATTTGGCAGAGCTTGAAGGAAAAATAGGTCGTAAACCTTTGTTGATGACTACATTCCCATATTCTGGTCAAGCAGCGACATTTTCTGCTTCAAGTGGAATAACAGATTCGGCAGCATCTGGAACATGCTTGGCAACGGGTACGAAGACCAATAATGGTGTAATAGGTTTGGCTCATGACAGCACTCCTGTAATCAGTGTAGCATCACAACTGAAAGAGCAAGGGTGGGGGGTAGGTATTATGACTACTGTTACCATTGATCATGCTACTCCAGCTTCTCATTATGCGCATGCAGCTTCTCGAAATGATTACTATGTGATAGGAACTCAACTTACAGAGTCTGGTTTTGATTTCTTTGGAGGTTCAGGTTTCTCACGTCCTCAGGATAAGCACAACTCGATGTTGCCAAATTTGTATGATCTGGCTGAGCAAAAGGGCTATGTGTTAGCTGGAGGCTACGCAGATGCTAAAACAAAGATAGGAAGTGATAAACTATTGGTGGTCCCAGAAGAGCGTTTGATAGATCGTACACACGGTGCTGATGCACTACCATATGCAATTGATCGTAATGCTAATGATTTATCACTTAGTCAAATAGTAGAACTAGCCATTGCTCAATTATCATCACATGATAGATTCTTTATCATGGCAGAAGGCGGTAAGATAGACTATGCATCACATGCTAATGATGGTGGTACGGTTTTGCGTGAGGTGATGGATTTTGATGCAGCGATTGCAGTTGCGTATCAATTTTATGAGCAACATCCAGATGAAACTTTGATTGTCATAACTGCTGATCACGAGACCGGGGGAATGGCGCTAGGTAATAGTGATTATACACTCAATCTCAAGGTGTTAGCTAATCAGCAATGTTCCTTAGATAAACTATCTGATCAACTCTCTGCACTGCAAAAAGTGCATGGTGAAGATTTACAATGGGAGCATGTAAAACAACTTATCTCAAACAATACGGGTTTATATACTGCAGTAGATATGACTTCTCAGGAAGATGCAATTCTTCAATCTGCATTTGAGAATATGATGAGTCATCAAGATGTAGTTAAGACCCTATATAAGGACCTTAATGCATTGGCGGCCAAGGCTTTAGCTATTCTTAATCAAAAGTCTCGTTTGGGATGGACTAGTAAGGGACATACAGCTTCAGCTGTTCCGATTTTCGCTATAGGTGTAGGTGCAGAGCGCTTTACAGGTTGGCACGATAATAGTGAGATCGCGCCATTGATTTATCAGGCTACTCAAAGTCGCTAATAGCTTATAGGTATTCGCTTATTTCTTCGTAGGTAAATCCACGTTGCGTGCAAAAACGTAGCAGTTTTTCGCGTGCCATTGGGTCTGTGGATTTTAAGTTTCGTTTCTTGCTTGCAATTACATGTTGAAGGGTTTTTTGATATTCTATGTCATCTAACTCTTCTAATGCTTGATGAATAGCATCGGAGGGTAATTGTTTTGCGTGTAGGTATGCTCCTATCTTAATACGTCCCCAACCTTGGTATATTAATTTATCATGTGCATAGGCGCGGCAAAAACGCTCTTCGTCTATATATTTGCATGCTAATAGGTGAGCAATAATCTCTTCGTATTGCTCAGGTGTAGCGCCCCATTGTGACAGTTTGGTGCGAACATCGCTTATGCAATGTTCTGCTGCGGCACAATATATTTCAGCTTTACTCTTCAATTGAGCCAAAGACCATTCGTTCTTTGCCATACATATCGTGTTTGATGGTTACATGATGATAACCAAGTTGTACTAACATGTCGCATACTTCTTTTCCGTATGCTTCGTTAATTTCGAAATAGAGGTGCTTTCCTGCTTTTAATTCTGCAATCCTACGGTAAAATAGCAATGCATTGTTGTCAGGTACGAATAGCGCAGTATGTGGTTCGTGATTTAACACTCGTGCCTCCATGTCTGCTTTCTCTTTTTCGCAGATATAAGGTGGGTTACTAACGATAATATCCACAGGATCAATAGTTTGAGATAGTATGTCTATTTGTTGCCAATGGATGTCTGTATGATTGCGATTGCCATTCTGCTGTGCTGTTTTTAAAGCCTCTTCGCTAATATCCACCCCCCTAATTTCCCATATAGGGCAATGTTTTTTGAGTGCAATGGCAATGCAGCCGCTTCCTGTACCAATATCTGTTATTTTTAAGGGGCTATTGTGCATCTCTTGAGCTAGAACCCACTCTACTAATTCTGCTGTTTCTGGACGAGGAATTAAGGTGGCAGGAGTGACGAGCAAATCTAGTCCCATCCATTCGGTATGACCAAAAATATATTGAATGGGTTCATGTGCTCGAAGCTTTTCCAAAATGATTTCTATATTTGGAATCATTTCAGATGCTTCTCTCTCTATTTGTGTAGAAGTACATTCCTCCGTAGTTCCAGCATAAAAATGTGGTCTATGGCAATGAAATGGATCCTTTTCTTGCTCATTTACATTTTTTTTTGTATCTTTGCAGCCCATTAGGATTTCGGTACGCGTCATGCCTGTGGTCTCTTCAATGACCCAGTAGGCTAACTCGCGCAATTCTTCTTCTGGGAAATGTCCGCGCAGTTGTGATATAATATAATCAATTTGTTGTTTCACGCTGCAAAGGTAGTGAAAAAAAAGCATGTGTGCAAGTATGGATGAGAAATATATATATCGTTGTTTGCAATTAGCTCGTTTAGGAGAGTACTATGTGGCACCTAATCCTATGGTGGGTGCTGTGCTTGTGTCTAATGAAGGCCAGATTCTTGGTGAGGGATGGCATGAGCAATATGGAGGTCCTCATGCAGAGCCTAATTGTATACGTCATGCCGAAGAATCTCATCCAGAAGGTGTTGACTATAAATCGTGTACACTGTATGTGAGTCTTGAGCCTTGCAGCCATTATGGAAAGACTCCTCCTTGTGCTGAACTTATTATCCGTAAGGGGATAGGACGTGTAGTAGTGGGCATGTTAGATCCAAATCCACAAGTTGCAGGTAGAGGTGTTAGAATGATGCAGGAAGCGGGTGTTGAAGTTAAGGTTGGTGTATTAGAAGATGAATGTAAAGTCCTAAATAAACGCTTTATTACTTTGCACACTTTTCAGCGTCCGTATGTTATACTCAAATGGGCTCAAACATCAGATGGGTATATTGATATAGCAAGAGACAGTGGTAAACCTCTAATCATATCTACGCCACTAACTAAACAACTTGTGCATCAGCAACGTGCTGAGAATATGGCGATAATGGTTGGTACACGTACGGTGTTGCTAGATAATCCGCGTTTGTTGAACACCCGTTGGAGTGGGCGTCATCCTATTCGCATAACATTGGATAGGCATGGTGTTTTGCCTGCAGATGCACGAATTTTCTCATCGGATGCACCAACGATTGTGTATCGCGAAAATACTGATTGGACGTTCATTCTTTCAGACTTAGCTCAACGTAATATACACTCTGTACTTGTTGAAGGAGGAGCTATGTTGTTGCAACATATCATTGATAGTGGTATATATGATGAAGTACATGTTGAAGTCAGTCAACATGCTTTGCCGGATGTGCATCAAGAGCCTCGTGGGGTGAAGGCTCCGACTTATGTTTTTCGTACTGCTCCAAGCATAGTGGATGGTAATAAAATATACATTGAGACGCGTTAAATATCCCGCAATGTAATAATATCATCAGCAGATGGTATCGGGGTGGTAACGGGAAAGAAAGAAGAAACCAAGGATAAAGCACGGAAAACATTATCAAATACTTGTGTATTTGAAAAAAATGTAGTATCTTTGCAGCGGAAAGAAAAAGACAATAATATGAAGAAACAAATGTTAAAGCATATCCGAACACAAATCGTATGTCTGCTGTTGCTAGCGGTGTGTGGTATGTGTGTAGTTTCGTGTAATTATCTTGATAAGAAACGTAGTCAAGGTGTGATAGCAGAATGTTGTGGTAAGACTTTGACAATCGGAGATATTGAGCAGTTAACTCAAGGGTTTACGGGTGCGGATAGTGCTCGTATAGCGGAGGAGTATATTCGAAACTGGGCTGTAGAATTGTTGATGTATTCTAGTTCACATCGCGTGACTAGTCATCAGATTGAGGAATTGGTTGAGGATTATCGTCGCTCGTTGTATGTAAGCGAGTATGAGCAGCTTCTTATCGCTCAACGTATGCCTTTGGCTATAGAAGATACCTTGGTAGATGCTTTTTACAAGGAGCATAAGCAACAATTAGTCTTGCGCGAGATGATTCTTAAAGGTGCGCTGATAGTGTTACCTAATGGTGCTCCGGATTTGGCTAACCTACGTCGTCAGATGAACCATCTTCCTAGTGCTGAATCGCTAGAGTGGATAGAGAAATATGTGTATCAGTATGGTGTGGGGTATGAGTTGTTCGTGGAAGATTGGAAACTTAGCAATGAGGTTTTGAGTTATCTTCCAATTGAGCAAACGGAGTTGGATAAGCTTTTGCGTAAGGAGCAGTTGATTGAAATTCAAGATTCAGTGAATACATATTTCCTTGAGGTACTTGATTATTATTCAGCGGGAAGTGTGATGCCGTTGGATTATGCTCGAAAAGATATAGAGAAAAATATTTTGGGAGCTCGTAGTCGTGAATTTGTGAAAACAGCTCGTCAAGAACTATATGAAAAGTCAGTTAAAAATGGTAAATTAAAACGATATGAGAAATAAATTATTGTTGATCGGTTATATGTTGTTAGCTATGAGTAGTTTGCTGATAGCACAAGACAATATTATAGACGAAGTAGTTTGGATTGTGGGTGAAGAGGCTATCTTGCGCAGCGAGGTAGAGGAAGAGCGTCTGCGTGCACAATATGAGGGAACTCCTATTGCGGGTGATCCATATTGTGTGATACCTGAGCAATTAGCAATTCAAAAACTCTTTTTGCACCAGGCAGAGTTGGACTCTATTGAGGTAAATGAGTCTTCTGTAAGTAGTCAAGTGGATATGCGTTTGAATTACTACATCTCTCAAATTGGTAGCAAGGAGAAGATGGAGGAGTACTTCAGTAAATCTACATCAGAGATTCGTGAAGAGATGATGACGATGGTGCGTAATCAAATGATTATTCAGCAGATGCAGTCTTCGCTGACGGAGAATATTGCTCCTACTCCAGCAGAGGTGCGTCGTTTCTTTAATAGTCTACCAGAGGATTCTATACCTATGGTTCCTGCTCAAGTAGAAGTGCAAATACTCAGTATAGAACCACCTGTGCCAGTAGAGGAGACAGAGCGTATTAAGACACGTTTGCGTGAATTCACAGAACGTGTGCACAATGGTAGTGCTGATTTTGGTATGTTGGCGCGTTTGTACTCAGAGGATACAGAGTCTGCTAAGCGAGGAGGTGAATTGGGTTTTGTAGGTAAAGGACAGTTGGTGAGCGAGTTTGCAAATGTGGCATTCAATATGACTGATCCTAAGCGTGTATCTCGTATTGTACAAACGGAGTACGGATATCATATCATACAACTTATTGAGAAGAAAGGAGACCGTATTAATTGTCGTCACATCTTGCTCAAGCCACGTGTTTCGATAGATGACAAGGTACGTGCAGTGACTTTGCTAGATTCAGTACGTACATTGGTGGTAGATAGTGGTATGTTGTTTGAGGCGGCAGTGGCGCGCTATTCAGAGGATAAGTCTACTGTGATGAGTGGCGGTCTAATGACTAATATGAATACAGGAGCAAGTAAATTTGAGTATCAAGAACTACCTCCTGAGATAGCGAAGCAAATCTACGTTCTTCAAGAAGGAGACGTTAGTGCACCATTTGTTATGATGGATCGCACCAAGAATAAGGAGATCTGCGCTATTGTAAGGCTTAAAACTAAACGTGATGCGCACAAAGCTAACTTGGTAGATGACTTCCAAGTTATTCGCGATATGCTTGAGAAGAAGTTGCAAGCAGAATGTGTGGATAAGTGGATTCGTAACAAGCAGAAAGAGATTTATATCCATATTGATCCTAATTGGAGTGGATGTGACTTCCAATATCCAGGTTGGATACATGAGTAAGTGTTGAAGCGTGGACTATTCATAGTGATTTTAGTGCTATTTTGTTGTGGCAGTTATGCGCAACGAAAGAAGACAATGGTGTATTTGGAGCGTTCAGAGACTTTGTCTTTTGATGAAAAACGTTTGCCAGATGCACAGATATTACGTGGAAATGTTCGTTTTCGTCATGACTCTGCATTGATGTTTTGCGATTCTGCATATTTCTTCCAGAAAGATAACTCGTTGCATGCCTTTGGTCATGTGCATCTTGTTCAAGGAGATAGTTTGGAGGGTTTTGGCGATGTGTTATATTACAATGGTAACACTAAGATAGCTCGTTTTCGTCGTAATGTTCGTTTGATCCATAAGGGGACTGAACTAACGACGGATAGCCTCAACTATAATCGTGCTAAGGATATAGCGTACTATTTCTCAGGGGGAACGATTAAGGATCGTCTTAATACACTTACTTCGGTATGGGGCCAGTATGTTCCATCCAAGGATCAGGCTATTTTCCGAGATGAGGTGCAATTAGTGCATCCTAAGTTTACTCTTAATACAGATACTTTGGAGTATAATACAGCTACTTATCAGGCGGACTTGGTTTGTCCTACTCGTATTCTCTACGAGGAAGAAACGACAATTCTATCATCTAATGGGTGGTATAATACACGAACAGAGCATTCAATGTTATTGGATCGCTCGCAGATTATACATGCCGATGGTATGACTTTGACGGGTGATACCATCTACTATGATAAACAATCGGGCTATGGAAATGTTCGTGGACATATGGAGAGTGTAGACTCAACGCATCATACAACGTTGTATGGCAACCGAGGTGAGATATGGGAGGGTGATAATCATGGCTATGCTACGGATAGTGCTATGCTGGTTGACTGGTCAGATTCTATCTATACCTATATGCATGCTGATACGCTTTTTACGACTCAAATCCCATATCGTATACATAGTTTGGTGGCGAAGGATAGTGTTTTGCAAGACTCGGTTTGGGTATTACCTCCGCCAGATACATTGTGGATAGATACGTCATATATTCGTATAAAGGCTTATTATAATGTAAGATTGTATCGCGAAGATATACAACTTGTGTGTGACTCGATGCATTATGTTGGTAAGGATTCGGTAGCTACTCTTTGCGGCAATCCTGTATGCTGGAATGATAATAACCAGCTTTCGTCTGATACGGTTTATATCTATTTTAAGAATAATAAACCTGATCATATTCACGGTGTGGGCAATGCTACTGCAATCAAGCAGCAAGAGCACAAGATTTTTAATCAATTGGCAGGTAAGCAGATGTATGCTTATATTGTAGATGGAGACTTGCATACGGTTGATGTACATGGTAATGCGGAAACGGTATTCTATCCACAGGAGGATGATGGCAAATACTTGGGTATCAATAAGACACAAAGTAGTTTTGTTAAAATGTTCTTTAAGGATCGTATGATTCAGAGAGTGCTCTTTACTACATCAACATCTGGAGTGTTGATTCCTATGAGTCAGGCATTAGAGGAGGAGAGGTTCCTAGTGACATTTTTCTGGGCAGAAGGTGAACGACCTCATGGTCCCGGAGATATATTCTTGCGTCCTACCCGTACACCTCGTCCAGATGCGCAAGCTATTTCAGCAGCGGCTGCGGTAGATGAGGAGGAAGAAGAATTGGCTAATCAAAAGAACGCTAAGAAACGAAATAATAATAGTTCAAAATAATATTTTATGAAACGTTTACTCATCATAGGTTTGATTATTGCATCTACTACAATGGTTTATGCACAGGATTATCTAGGTATACAGATAGGATATGCTCAACCTACTACACGTCTTAATACTCCAGAGAGTAAGACAGTTCTTAAATCAACCATATACAATGGCTTTAAACTAGGTGTCATCTATGATGCTACGCTGATTAAGGGTTTTGGTGTAAGTATGGGACTGAACTATACGTATGGTGGCAATGCTACTGATTGGAAGAAGGTAGGAACAAATTTATATCCATCACTTCGTACCAAAGGCCAATATCACCAAATAGAGTTACCGGTGGATTGGCAGTATAAGTTTCAGATAGCTAAGTCTACCTATATCATGCTATATACGGGTCCTACATTGCAATGTGGTTTGTCTTTGCAGAGCAAGAATTTTCTCAATAATGGAAAAGAGATTCAGTTGACAGATGTAGATAATTATTACTCAGAAACTGATATGCAAGATCGTGCTCTGAAGCGCCTTAATGTAACATGGGGTGTCGGTGCGGGTCTACAGTATGAACGTTATTTCATACGAGGTGGCTATGATTTTGGACTTATTAATCCATATCAATTACGCCAATTCCCTGGAGAAGATGTTTATACTCGTGGTCGTATAGACCAATGGCAAGTCAAGGTGGGTATTTATCTATGGCAATTCTAAACGATTGTCTATAATTCAAAAACTTTAAACTTTAAACTAGAAAAATGATTCCAAAAGAAAC
>JAEIGA010014769.1_pt1 | contig 11882 bp, 10 predicted proteins | sample 9270691 | NCBI WGS metagenome assembly JAEIGA01 (sample SAMN17057246, study PRJNA624740) | gut metagenome | biome: biome; isolation source: fecal sample | host: Bos grunniens | place: China: Xizang | collected 2019
AAATCGCGTGGCTCTTGTGGCGGGTCTTACAGACAAGGAGTTTCCCAAAGAGCAGACTATTGAGGTCGCATCGTTGAGTGAGGCTCTGGCTTATTTATCATCGACACTTCGAGCAGGAGATGTTGTCTTGTACGAAAACGACCTTCCCGACTCATTCAAGTAGTTCATAAAATTGTAATCACGAAAAACCAAATAGAAATGAAGAGTAAAATCAATGTAGGAGTAATCTTTGGCGGTCGTTCTGTCGAGAACGAGATTTCGGTCTTGACCGCTTTGCAGGCCATAAACGCTATTGACACCGAGAAATATAGCGTAACTCCCATTTATATATCAAAACAGGGTCGCTGGTATACGGGCGAGGCATTGCTCAAGAGCGAAAACTATCGCAATATGGAGGCACTATACAAATCGTGCGACGAGGTATATCTGCGCCCCACATTTGGCGACAATAATCTCTACAAAGCAAAAAAATCTCTCTTTGGCAGCAATATAGCCGCTACACTCGATGTCATCTTGCCTGCCCTGCACGGTACAAACTGCGAGGACGGCTCGTTCCAGGGCGTGATTGAGATGACCGGCATACCTTACGCAGGCTGTAATGTGCTGGCTTCGGCAAACGGAATGGATAAAATCACGATGAAGATGATTCTCAAGGAGAGCGGCATCCCTGTAATCGACTACACATGGTTCTGCGACAAGGAGTGGTACGACAACCAGACTGCCGTAGCCGAGAAGGTGGAGGCGAAGTTGGGTTACCCCGTCATTGTAAAGCCTGCGGACTCGGGTTCGAGTGTCGGCATTACGGCGGTACACAACCGCGAGGAGTTGATTGAGGCGGTGGATAACGCCGCATCATACTCGAAGCGTATCATCGTCGAGCATCTTGTGTCGCAACTCAAGGAGATTAACTGCTCTGTGTTGGGCAACTACTACGACTGCGAGGCTTCGGTATGCGAGGCACCTATCCGCAGCAGCGAGATTTTGAGTTATGCCGACAAATATCTGGGAGGTGCAGCAAAGGGAGGCGCGAAAGGTGGCGCCAAGCAGTCTGAGGGCATGCGCTCTACGTTGCGCGAGATTCCCGCCATTCTGCCCGACGAGGTGACGGCATTTATCCGCCGCACGGCCGTTGAGACCTTCAAGGCTCTGAACTGCGACGGTGTATCGCGCATCGACTTTATGATTGACGAGGCCGACGGCAAGATTTATGTAAACGAGATTAACACTATCCCCGGCTCGTTGTCGTTCTATTTGTGGGAGGCTTCGGGAGTATCATTCCCCGAGCTTGTGCAACGACTTTTGGATATCGCCTTCCAGCGAAAGCGCGACTCGGCAACAAAGGTTACAAGCTATAAAGAGAACATTTTCAACTACACCGTTTCCGGCGCAAAAGGCGCTAAGGGAGCAAAGGGAGGAAAACTTTAATATATAATCGGCAATGAAACGACTACTATTTATTATCGTGCTTGCACTGTTGGCACTACCTCTGTCGGCACAAGTTCGCACCAAGGCCATTCCAAAATTCAAATTTGGAGTCAAGGCGGGAGTAAACTATCACTCAAATGATTTTATTGGCGAAAAGGTTGCCGTTTATGACATCAAACCCGGCACAGGCGTTCTGGCGGGATTGCAGGCAGACCTTAAATGGAACCAATTTGGCATACACCCCGAGTTGCTGTACTCGTATATCGCCATGAAATCAGAGGTGCTGCACGCTAAAAATAAATCGAATGTCAAGGTTAGTAAAATCGACCTCCCCGTTTTGTTTGAATATGAGGTATTGGGCTTTTTGACATTTCAGGCAGGACCTACCTTCGCGCTTTATACGGCTACGGGTGGCGAATGTTCGATATGGAATGACGCCAAAGAGGCTATCACCGCCAAGTGGGACTTTAAGCGCCCACCCGTAGGTATCGCCGCCGGTGCCGATATTCGCATCTGGAAATTCAATGTCAATGCACGCTACTATAAGTACTTAGGCAAAGGCGAGTTCGACGGCATTGCGTCGGGCGATAGTAAAATGAAGGGTTTTCAGTTCTCACTCGGTTACTATTTCTAAACTATATAATACTATACAATAATCCACAAATGATGTTATATTTGCGGAGATAAAAAAGAATTTATATATTTGTTCTAATAGAACTGTATTTTTAATAAAATAGACACATAACTCAATCGCTGTCGAATCACCACCTCGAATGCAAACGAGTTATAACCATTCTCATTGGGAATATTGTGCTTTTTTGGGCGCAGATATCCCATAGAGAATTATGGCTTGTGGTGAGCCAGGACAGCGTATGGCGATAGTCTGCGCTCTTTTTTTTTAGTTTGTGCAGATTGCTTAAAATGAACATTTTGCATAAACTTTTAATAAAATTAAACTACTATGAAAAAGATTTTTCTACTTACATTTGCAATGGCTAGCACCATTCTATCTTGGGCACAAACTCCCACTTGGCAGCAAGAACTCGACCGCCTTGATAAGGAGGCAGACCAACTCTATGAAGAGAAGAAGTGGAAGAAATTGGTAGCAAATCAAGAGCAATACCGCAAAGTTTTTATGGCACAGCCCGACTCGGTTCGTATGGACTACATGTGGGACAGTGATCTGAACGGTAATTTCTACTATAACTTGGCATGTTGGCGTACGCTCGCCGGAGATAAAAAGGGAGCTCTAAAAACTTTTGAATATTACACCGACCGTGTAGTTGGTAAGGAGGAAATTAATTTATTGAATATCAATGCAGACAGCGACCTCGATGCTATACGCAATGAGTCCCGTTTCAAGGCATGTATGGAACAACTCACCAAGTGGGGTGATTATAAACAGAAGTTAAAAAACGCCAAACAGTATTATAATGGACTTGTGCCTGAAGGTATGAAATTCCGATATATGAATCCAAATAATGCCGATTTGGTACGCCTTCGCGAACACTTCAAGTTGGACAGCATAGCAGGAGCTGGAGATGAAATTTCAAAAATCAAGAACCTCTTGCATTGGGTACATAATATCGTCCCACATGATGGTTCTTCAAATAATCCAAAAGAAAAAAATACCATAGCCATGGTGGAACTTTGTCAAAAAGAGAATCGCGGTGTAAATTGTCGAATGATGGGACAAATGCTTGCAGAGGTATACTTGGCAATGGGGTTCAAAGCACGATATGTCACTTGTCTACCTAAAGATTTGGTAAGCGACTGCCATGTAATCACCACTGTTTATAGTAACACTTTAAATAAATGGCTATGGGTAGATCCAACTTTTGAGGCTTATGTTATGGATGAAAATGGAGTGATGCTCTCAATTGCCGAAGTACGCGAGCGTCTACGAACTGATAAGCCTCTTCAAATTAACGACAATGCAAATTGGAATAACCGTTCAAAACAGACCAAAGAGTATTATCTTGACCAATATATGGCTAAAAATTTATATTATATCGCATGCTCGGAATGGTCGCGTTTCAATGCCGAAACTTATATCGAGGGGCAGACATACCGTTACATCGCACTTATGCCCTACGATGAGATAAACTCTAAATCAAGTGCAATAGGTTGGGATTATCTGCGTGTCTGCGATGACAAATGGTTCTGGCAATCACCATACGAAGAGTAACAACCCAAAGACAAAGGTGTCCAACGAAAAGCGTTGCGACACCTTTTTTTATTATCTAATATTCATCGTTGAGCACTCGCTCCAACTTTCTTACTATCTCTTTGCGACGAAGGCTATATCTATGCACCACGCGGCGTAAAGTTGTTGCAAGAACGGTATTGTGGCGTAATATATAGAGCATAGCGTAATATAGTCCCCAGACCAACGAAGTCGCAACAATAAGGATAAACAGGAGTTGCTTATCTACCGAAGTGCCACCTATTGCACTCAATAGCCACACCATGACAATCATCGCTCCCAAAGCCGACACAGCAAAGGCTGTCGCGCGATGACTAAATCCCAATGCTATAAACACATGGTGCAGATGTCGCTTATCGGGCATAAACGGCGATTGTCGATGCAAAAGGCGCACTGCCATAACGCGCAAGGTATCACATACAGGCACCGAGAGCACTGCAAAGGCAAAAGCCACAACATTCAGCTCCATACCCTCATGACCAAGTTGCACGGTACGCAAAGCCAATATCGCAGCTATAAATCCCAACGCCAACGAGCCTCCATCGCCCAAGAACATCTTATATTTTGTGCCATACATATTGTGCAGAGCAAATGGCAGCAACGCCCCCAGTGTAGCAAAAGCCATTACTGCAAAAACCACATCGCCAATATAGAGCAGAAAGAGCCCCAAAAATAAGGAAGCCATCATAACATACAAGGCGCAGAGTCCATCTACGCCATCTATAAGATTTATGGCATTTATAATCCCAACACCGGCCAGCAGCGTCAAGCACATCGACAGCGGATAAGGCAGATAATCAATACCCCACACACCATGCAGATTATCGACATATATCTCGGCAGAAAAAATCATCATACAGAGAACAAAAATCTGCAACGACACTTTCTGCCGAGGCGAGAGGTCCAGAATATCATCCCCAACGCCAGTATAGAGCATCACAACCAGGCCTATAACTATCTCGGCACACATATCTTGTGGTAAATTGCAACACCCCGCCACACCCATACCAAATAGTATTCCGCACACGACTCCGACGCCACCCAATATCGGCACCGGCTCTTTATTCAATTTGCGGGCATTCGGGTTATCCACTATATGCTTATGTCGCGCAATTTTTGTCAAAAACGGATGCACAACCATAACAACAAGCATCGCTACAAGCAGAGATAATAGCATGATATATATAATATTCTCTCCCATATCCTCTCTAAATTACAGTTATGGCTCGGCGGTATAACACTTGGTTTGCTGGCTAATAGCCTCGCGAGGCAATAGCCTAAGCAAAGAACTACACCCTATAATCTCGGCTATCGTTGGTAATATCAAGGCCAAAACAGTTCCTACGCATAAACCAACAGCTGTAAAGACAACGATTATCACCATTCTGCGCGGTTTATCTTTGCGAAAGGGTATCATAACCGGACTTACAATCGTCAATACCGGCATACTCTCTTTTACCTTTATCTTCGCTTGCTCCAGTTGCATTGCAAGTTCGCTATAAATATTCATCGCCAAGGAGTATTCCGCATCCAGCTGCTCCAAATAAGTTTGTGCCGAGTAGCGGGTGGTATTACGATTTGCATCTCGGAATTTTGCGCGCCGTTGCTGTATATCCTCAAAGTGCCGAAACGCCTCGTCATAGCGTTGTTGTACAAATTCGAGATTCGACTGCACCTTTTCTATTCGTAGCCTTATGATATAGCGTTCCAGTTGCTCCAGGGCAGCTTGCACCATCTGGGCGGCAAGCAAAGGCTCGGGCATAAGTGCCGAGATTGTGAAGTATCCTCTTTTATCATCCATTGTCAGCATAAGGCGACTCTCCAATTCGCGCAGGCAGACATAATCCGCCGCAGAGATAGCCTCTATATGGAAGATAGAGTCCCGAGGGAGAACATCCTCCGACTGAAAACCCCTGTTACTTAATAAATAATCGAAGAGTGTAACAGTACCACCATCCCGCATAGAATAGAGCTTTGTTTGCAGCAACTCAATGCGAAAAGCTGCACTTGAGAAGATGTTTTCATATATATATGGCGAGAGCGTATTCTCCTCTTCAGCATGAGCCAAACTAATTCCGGCCAAGGCAGCCAAGGATGATATGCGGGAAGAGGTTGTGGCAGATGATGTCTGAGGCACCACTTCACACCATGCCTTATACTCCTTAGGCAATAGCACAGCCAGTAAACACCCTATCGCAAAGAATACCAAAGTAACATATAGTACCATCTTGCGACATTGCCACACGAGGCGCATCTGCTCGACCAAATCTATCTCATTGTCAATGCTCTGACGCTCCATAGCCTATCGATTATTTTGCGATATTAATTGCCGACATTACCACCGCTGCCGTAGAGGCCGACGAAGATATCAAACCCATAATATCAGACAACCGCAGAGGTGGTATGGGCAACTTCGACGGCACGACAATAATACATCCGGGGCGAATCTTCGACGATAGGCCCGAAGAGACCATCCCGTTCATATATATCACAAATGAACGACTCTTTCGTGCACGATTATCGAAACCTCCGGCCGATTCTATATAATATTTCAGGCGGCGCCCATCCTTATATGTCACCGAATTGGGATATAGCACCGACCCCATAACCCTCACCGTACCGTTATACTTAGGAATAGATATAACATCGCCATCCCGCAAAACAATATCGACATCCGTACCCGGATGTGCCAAAGCCTCGGCAAGATTTATACCGACAGGATATACCGAAGAGAGGTTTATACCCCTCATTCTTAAAGAATCTATACCAAGTCCCCGTTGTTTCTCGATTAATTTTTGCAGCGCATCATTCTGTACGCGCTCCTCGGAGGTCATCTTACGCAGCAGATATGCCCCTTCGACAAAAGCTCCGGGGGTAGGAAATCCTGCTTCGGCAACAATCTCCGAAAGGCGCATATTACGGCGCGACAGCGGGTAAAGACCACTAAATGCCACCTCACCCTCGACTGTAACACTGCTTTGGGTAATATATACCGGAGAGCGCCTAACAAAGACCTGATCGAAAGGTTGCAGCCTAAACTCGCCATCTTTGACCGACAGACCATTATTTACATCTACAACAAATATCTCAAACAGCTGCTCCTGAACATTCAGACTACGAGGGTTCTTTATGCGTCGCACAATTGTGATATTTGCCGTAGAGGCCGACTCACGCAGACCTCCGGCAGCGACAATCAAATCTTCAACAGTCATATTTTCAGCATAGGGATAATCGCCCGAGTGGCTCACCGAGCCATAAATCCCAACCTTATACTCCTCATGCATATCATCTATCGAGGAGATTACAAGCACATCGTTCGGCCTTAGTTCTATATCCTCCACTTCGCCCGAAATCACTCCTTGCAAATCCACAGCTAACAACTCCGGAGTAAAATCATCTTTTTCACGATAGAGAATCGCCCTCGGCATAAATGCATCCTCGCGTAACCCTTCGGCACGATGAAGCAGCTGGCATAGTGTCGTCATATCATCATCTATGGCATAGAAACCCTCTCGCATAACGGCACCTCGCACCTCAACGCGATTCTCATAGCGATTAATTCCGCCACCTATGGCTATCGAATCGCCATCCATCAATTGGAACTTTCGAAAATCTTCACTCGTTATGGTATACGACTTATGTCGCCCACCCTGCCGGCGCACAACACTTATAGTTTGCCGATTCGCACCGCCCGAGAATCCTCCGGCATAGGCTACGGCATCAGCCAGCGACTCCCCCTCAAGCATCTCATATCGCATGGGACGGCGCACCTCGCCCACCATAGTCACCATACACTCATACGGCGACACAACTATTAAATCACCATCACATAGCGGCACATCTTGCTCATCATCACCCGACAACATATATTTATAGAGGTCCAATTCAGCAAACTCCCGACCTGCCCGATAGATACGCACCCTGCGTAGCGAGCCTATATCATCCACGCCTCCTGAAGCATACAGAGCATGGAAAAGAGTCGCCAGCGAGGGTAATGTGTATGAACCGGGACTAACAACCTCGCCCACAACATTGACTTTAATACTGCGTATACGCCCCAATGACAGCATCATATCGACACTTCCCGTTCTAAGGCCCGCATATATCGACGACATAGCATTTCGCAACCGACGCTCCGCCTGCTGGATTGTGAGCCCGGCAAGCATCACAGGTCCCACATCGGGAATCACGACACCCCCATCTGGAGATAATTCCATGCGCAAAGTCGATTGCGAGTCACCCCATAGGTCGATAATAACCTCATCGCCTGCACCTAAAATATAATTTTCCGGCGTGGCAACATTTAGATTGGGCTCGAAACGCAGACCTCCATGTTGAAATATGCTATGGCCAAAGATATTCGATTTATAGTCGCGTGTTACCAATGAATCGGCAACAGAGCCTATACACTGCGGAGTCTCCACGCCTTGATGTGGCGATGTCGCAACCGCAGGCATAACGCCGTATTGTTGCGCCTCCGACCCTACTCTACTATCAGCACGACTGCGAGAGTTACTCTTCATCTGCTGCATAAGGTTTGGTGTTGAAATATTCGTAATGCCATATTGGCGTTTTATGCCCTCTATCTGTGTTTGTGTCAGCGTTCCACGACGGTAAGCCTCAATAAGCTCATCATGGCTCTGCGCCCTTATGTTTAAGGCGCCCGCCATGACAAGCATAAGCACACATATTCTCTTCATCTCTCTTTTCCGTTTCCAATGTTGGATTACAAAAAGCATACCTAAAAAGAGAAGAGGCTGCCCAACAATCTTTGTTGCGACAGCCTCTTTTCAGAAGTTACGAGCCTTATCTCTTCTTGTATGGTTTCTTACGCACCGACCATCCGAAATGGCCCAGAGCCTTGCCAAGTTCAAAATACTCTCCATGGCTATATGCCAACAATCGTGCACGCTCCAAATCAAGTTTACCACTCTCCTTGCTAATCAAAGATTCATCTACCGATACATTCACGACCTCCGCCAGGAACATATCATGCGAACCTAACGGTATAATCTCCTTCACACGGCACTCTATTGCCACAGGCGACTCAGCAATGGTTGGTGCTGCAACTTTTGCAGAAGCCAGAGGCGTAAGTCCCATCTCCTTAAACTTATCATAGTCCCTGCCCGAACGCACGCCACACCAATCCGTAGCACGCGCCAAATCGGCCGTAGTGAGATTGATGACAAATTCACCCGTACGCTTTATTATCTCATACGAATGTCGCTCCGGACGCACCGAAATATAGCACATCGCTGGCTCGCTGCAAATCGTTCCCGTCCACGCTACAGTAAGCATATTATACTCTTCGGGGGTAGCTCCACAGCTGACAAGCACTGCCGGAACAGGATATATCATCGTCCCCGGACGCCAATTCTCTCTCGTTGTACTCATAACAATTGCTAAAATAAAACCAAAGTTACTACTTTTTCCGCAAAAAAACAGTCGCAACATTCCGAAAAACATTGCGACCAATCAAATACCTAATAACCAACCTACTATTTTTACTTAATTTATCCCTCTCCCAAGGGTATAAACCAACTTTTGCTATACTATTCCTTGTGCCAGCATTGCATCTGCCACAGTCATGAAGCCTGCGATATTGGCACCTTTTACATAATTGACATATCCATCAGTTTCCGTGCCATACTCCACACACACGGCATGAATCTTCGTCATAATATCGTGCAACTTGGCATCTACCTCCTCGGAACTCCACTTCAGGCGCATAGAGTTCTGAGTCATCTCCAGACCCGAGGTAGCAACACCTCCGGCATTCGACGCCTTACCCGGAGAGTAGAGAATCTTCGCCGCCTGGAACACCTCGATAGCCTCAGGCGTAGAGGGCATATTTGCACCCTCAACAACACATCGGCAACCATTGGCAACCAACTTCCTGGCATCCTCTCCGTTAAGCTCGTTCTGCGTCGCACATGGCATGGCTATATCACACTTCACGCCCCAAGGACGCTCGCCCTCGAAATATTGCGCCGAAGGATACTTCACCGCATACTCCTTGATGCGACCACGCAACATATTCTTTAGCTCGAAGATATACTGCAACTTATCCTCGTCAATTCCTTCGGGGTCATAGATATAACCATTCGAATCCGACATTGTAAGCACCCTGGCACCCAACGCCAAGGCCTTCTCGGCAGCATATTGAGCAACATTTCCCGAGCCGGAAATCACGACATCCTTACCCTTGTAAGACTCTCCGCGTGTAGCAAGCATCGCCTCGCCAAAGTAACAAGCACCATAGCCCGTAGCCTCGGGACGGATAAGCGAGCCACCAAAGCTCAAACCCTTGCCGGTAAGCGTTCCCGTAAACTCATTTGCCAAGCGCTTATATTGACCAAACATATAACCTACCTCGCGACCTCCAACACCAATATCGCCTGCCGGAACATCGGTATCATGGCCTATATGACGATAAAGCTCGGTCATAAAGCTCTGACAGAAACGCATAATCTCCATCTCCGACTTACCCTTCGGATTGAAATCCGAGCCACCCTTACCGCCGCCCATAGGCAATGTTGTAAGGCTGTTCTTGAAGGTCTGCTCAAAAGCCAAAAACTTCAAAATACTGAGATTCACACTCGCGTGGAAGCGAATACCTCCCTTATAAGGGCCTATCGCACTATTCATCTGCACTCGGTAGCCCTTGTTTATCATCACCTCACCCTTATCGTTGACCCATGGTACACGAAACATCACAACACGCTCAGGCTCTGCTATGCGCTCCAAAACCTTCATCTTTATAAGCTGAGGATTTTCAACGACATAAGGAGCGACACTCTCAACAACCTCACGAACGGCCTGATGAAATTCGACCTCTCCGGGATTCTTGGCTACAATGTCGGCCATGAATTGTTCAACATACTCTTGTGCAGATATATTCATCTCATTAACATTTAGTAACTAAAACCACCGCAAAGATAATAAAAAATATTAATAACGCAAATATTATATCAACATAACCCCTATTTTTCTGCATATACATGCAAATTATTGCATAAAAACAGAATATAGCAAACCCAAATAGTGGCTTACAGTTTTTTATTATCCAGCGTTTTATCTACATATTACACATATTATACCACAAAAATATTTAAAAAAGTCACCAAATAAGCACAATAGGTTATAAATTGTAATTATACAGCAACTATATAAAAAACAGAGGCTACTCCCTCGGGAATAGCCTCTATAGATCAATGAAACAGATGCGTTACAAACTCTCCAGCATACGCTTCAACACAACCGTAGCCGAGATTTCACGATTCGCAGCCTCGGGGATAACCAACGAGCGAGGCGACTCGATAACATCGTCCGTCACAATCATATTGCGTCTGACGGGCAGGCAGTGCATAAAATAGGCGTTATTTGTCACCGCCATCTGCCTATCGCTTACAGTCCAGCTCATATCCTTCGACAAAATCTTGCCATAATCCTCGGGGTTAGTGACTCCGGGGCAGCTCCAATTCTTGGCATAGATAAAATCGGCACCCTCAAATGCCTTCATCTGGTCGTACTCAACCTTCGCATCGCCCACAAACTGCGGGTCCAACTCATAGCCCTCGGGGTGGGTGACCACAAAATCGACATCAGCGGCATTCATCCACTCGGCAAACGAGTTAGGCACAGCCTGAGGCAGAGCCTTCGGATGTGGAGCCCAGGTCAAGACAACCTTAGGGCGCTGACGCTCCTTATACTCCTCAATAGTAATAAGGTCGGCAAACGACTGCAAAGGATGCACCGTAGCACTCTCCATAAAGAATACAGGCTTGCCCGAATATTTTATAAATTGCTCAAGGACCTTCTCCTCGTAATCGTTCTCGCGACTCTCGAAGGTGGCAAACGAGCGTACTCCGATAATATCGCAATAAGAAGCCATTACGGGAATAGCCTCCAACAGATGCTCGCTCTTGTCGCCATCCATCACAACGCCACGCTCCGTTTCCAACTTCCACGCACCCTGATTCACATCCAGCACGATGACATTCATACCCAGATTCATCGCAGCCTTTTGTGTCGAAAGGCGCGTACGCAAGCTATTGTTAAAAAAAATCAAGAGTGCGGTTTTATTCTTTCCCAACTCCTGATACTTAAAACGGTCGGCCTTAATCTCTGCCGCCTCCTGCAGAGCCTCCTGCAAGTTGCCGAGGTCCTTAACACTACGAAATACTCTCATATCTCCGTAAAATCTAAAATATGTAGCTCCACCGCGACTCGAACGCGAATCTGAGGTTTA
>JAEIGA010014770.1_pt1 | contig 11881 bp, 19 predicted proteins | sample 9270691 | NCBI WGS metagenome assembly JAEIGA01 (sample SAMN17057246, study PRJNA624740) | gut metagenome | biome: biome; isolation source: fecal sample | host: Bos grunniens | place: China: Xizang | collected 2019
GGAACCATCTGTTCTTGATACTCTGATTCTTCAAAGTATTAATGTTATTCATGAATACCTGTTCGTCTATGAAGATATTACCTCACATAGCTTCTCTAGTAACCTTAATCTTATATAGATTAAGTAAGAGTTGCTCTGTTCTATGTCAGTCTTCTATAATATTTACTAATGATGTTCCCCACCAATCCTGTGCATCATATGCGAATCCATATACTGCTACAGGTATTACATTATCTGTCTCTGGTACATCATATATGTCTAATATCTGGTCACATAACATTAATACCAAATACAATTTATTCTCCCCCTTCTTCTCATCATATATATATGTATAGTGGTAGTGGATTGTGTAATGTCCAGTAGTTGAATTATAACAAGTGCAGATATTCCTTAGGAAAGCATCTTCCGTCTCTAGTCAGTTAATATACACATCATAGTTATATAGAATCATCTCCTTGAAATCTGCATTAGCACTAACTGGCAATTCTTCTAATTGTTTATAAGTAATAACTCTGTCGAATCAGAAGAATGGATAATCCTTTACTAATAAGCTACCATCATTATATGGATAGATAAATCTAGGGTCTATTCTCTGTACTATTGGTACATTCTTTTTCTTGTCATACCCACTAAAAAGAAAAACGGCTTTTCAGTATTTAGCTATATCCTCTAGTCATATATATCTGTCGAAATCCCAATGCTCATTCACATAGTCCGTCTTAAACATATCTGTGAAGTTCCTTGCCTCCATCTGATATAATACGTTCTCGTCTTCCCATGAAACATCTGGTTCGTTGATTATACACGTTGCTTGCATAGTCCTAGCAACAGACCAGAAAATCTGACTCCTTAATAACTCATCGTTCCTTTTAGTTGAATATATGTCTTTCTGTGACATAAAAAGAGAGTTCTTAGAACGATTAGCCTCATAACCGTGTCTGTACTCTCATATTATTTTCTGTCTTAACTCGTCTGTTAGTTTTACCATCTATCTTGCGATTGAAGTTAAATAACTGCTTATCTCATCATCAAAGTATTTCAAGTATGGGTACATCCTCATAATCATTGTGTCTAATAAGTCTGGACTCCTTCAGATTCTTGCTTTCATCTTGTCCTTTGTCTCTATTCTAGTCTTACCATCTATACTCTTCTCGTCTATATAACAGTTCAACATCTCTTGCACAAGTATTTCCCAGTCCCTATCTGCATCCAAATGTTCCCACTTAATAGCAATCTCTCATTTCTGTACCTTCTCTTGTAATAGGAACGCACATTGACTCTTCAAATTAGCATAGTTCTGCTTAGCACCTGTCTCTACTGGCTTGGCATTATTCACAAACCCTGTAGAATACGGTATTCAATCTACTACTCATCCTCATACTCAATCGGCATCTATTATTATGTTCCTAGATTCAATCTCATATTGATTCTGAATCAGCTTTATTGATGTCTTTACATCTTCTACACTACTCTTAGCATATGTCCATACCCTTATCCATGTATTTCCTCTCCATAAACTAATCCTTGTAGTGTCCTTTCCAAATCTGGCTACGTCACAGATTAGAAAGTATTGGTCTCAATGAGATTCATTCTCCTTTAACTTGTTCAAATCTCACTGCTTAAACAACATCCAACTGTTGTCATCAAAGTCCCACTGTCCATATAATAATCTCTTCTTAGTCCTCTCACTAGCTCTCTCTAGGTTCTGAATATAACCCTTGTCTATAAAGTTATTAGAATACACTAGTGATGGTATAAATACTGCTCTGTCTCCATCTTTATGTTTCCCCTTATAGTACCTCTCATAGACGTGTCATGGATTAGGATTGAATGTCTCTAACACCTTACCAAGTATTCCATACTCTTCATTCTTGAATCTCCCCACCCTTGTTTGTAGGATTTCAATTCACTCTATGGGACACTCAGCACTCTCCTCTACAAAAGCTCATGTAAGTTCCAGACTTCAGAACCTATTATACAATGGGTCTGCAGGCTGATAACATCATTCCCTTAATAAAATCTGACTACCATTAGGGAATGTTATTATGTTAGACACATTGTTAAGTCTACCACGCATATTATCTGGTATGTTATAGTCCCTATAGAACTTCTCTAAGGATATAACAGAAGTCTGCTTAATATTCTTAATAGTGTCTCTAACTAGAGCATATCTGACTCACTCATACTCATTGCACATTCTCCATAACCATATGATTCATAAGTAGGTCTTCCCTCCTCATGCTCATCCTCCATATCCAATGGCTGTGTGGTAATCATCTAGTAAGACATCAAATGCCTTCTGCTGATTCTCTGTCAGTTTTATCTCTACGTTGGGCATTATATAATATACGTCTACATTTCTAAAATTTTTTTAGGTCTTCCTCTTAGCATTCTCCCTCAACTCCCTTAATATATTCTCGTAATCCTTCTTCTCCCTCTTGTTCTTTCTCCACCTCTGCTGTCTCATTGACTTGGGTACTTGACTATACTCTATCTGGTCTACGTCATCGTCTGGTACTATTTTAGCACCTACCCAACGCTGAAAGTCAACGAGTCTATATTCCTTAACGCTTGTTCCTCATTCTCCCGTGGTGTCTGATTCTCTGAGGAACTCGCATATCAAGGTCAAACAGACTTTTGCTTTATATCCGTCTGAATGTCAGGGTTTGTTGTATTTCATTCCTCACTAGCAACAGAAATAAATTGAACTACTGGTGTTCCATTGTCCTCTTCTCCTTCATATACTGGCTCAGCTTTGTACCTCTTGTCTCTTAACTCCAAATACCTTAACGCTGTCTTTGCGTCTCACTGTCTTATTCTCCTCTGAACCGCTGCTCTAGCAATCATCTTCGGAAACTGTCTAGCTACATCCATCCTTCTAGCAAAGTCTGGATTAACATTCTTATGATGGTAATATGATGGAACACTAATCCCCGCTAACATACAAGCCTCCTCTACTGTTCAATCTAGCATCAGTGTCTCCTCTATTATCCTATACTGCTCTTCTCCTATTTTAGCATTAGTTCATTTAGAAATCTGATTCTTCGCTAACTTAGGTAACATCTCCTCAACGTTCTTTACCTTCGCTAACGTTTTGAAATCTTTTACCTCCTCTCAGTTCATTATTTGAATAATCATTTAAAAAATTTCTTAACTCTCCATAACATCGTACCCTTGTTATCCTTCCTCCTTCTAGCAGGAGTGTGGATAGCCGTATAAACAGGTCGCCCCTTCTTCTTGATTCTAGTCCAGAATCCTGCATAGGTCATATAAGGCTCTCATCTCTCCTTCATCCTCATGACGTGTATTCTGTAACAATGCTTAATGTTACCATACTCACAGATGTAGTTGTAGTCTCTGTCCATTTTTTCTATATTAGAAAAATAAAACTAAGTACGATTTACATATTTAGCCCATGTTGCCATCCACTTCCTCTTGGGTGCATGAAAATTCTTAGTCTCCCATAACTTCTTGTTCTCCTCTATGAGCCTAGGAATCTCATAATCTAAATCATATTTCTCTGCTCTACCTTGAAAATAATCTGTTACCTTCTCCTTCAACCTCTCCGCTGTTCATTCTCAGAATTTTTTATCTATGTTCTTGTCATACTCAGCATTAACCTTCTCCTTAGCTACAGTGTCCCCCCTAGGCCCAGTAGCCCAATTACAATTATGACACTGTGCATTAATATTCTCTACTTCTAGACAGAGAGTCTGAAACCTCCTCGAATACCTATGCCCTCATGCTAACTCTCCCCACGAACATAACCTGTTACATGAAATACACCTCCCATTCCCATCTGCATCAGTGTCCCTTAACTTCGCATTCTCCTGTGCAATCTCCATCGCATACTGTAATGGCTTAATCTTCGGTGCGTCCGTCTTGTACTCCTTCTTCGGCTTTCACTCCATCTCACGAATCTCATTTAACATCTTCCTGTGGTATTCCTCCTCCTTCTTCTTTATATAACTAGCCTTCTTCCTCTCATTCTTCTCCCACTCATAATCATACTCCTTCTCTAACTTCCTTTTCTTGTTCTGTAATAAAATGTTGAACCTTAAATCAGCCTTCAACCTCATCTCCTCCATCTTCTTCTCCCACTTCTTCGTGATGGTATATTTGTCCTTTCTCATTTAAGAAAAATCTCTAGTTGTATAAAACTAGAGAGTTGTGTCAGATTTCTCTGCTTTTTCTTACCAATTATTTACTATCTATTGTTATTTTTTTAAATTGCAAGCCCAAATTATAAGTTAGTTTATAATTCTCTATATAATACTATGTTCAGAAGCCCATAACCTTTCTTCTCACTCACGTTCATCAACCTTAAATCAGACTTTAGCATAAAATTTATCATCATCCCATCACAATTTCTCTTTGTAAGTCTTCTTTATGCTATCTATGCACTCCATAATAGCATCTATTCTATTCCATGTATATTTTAAATGTTCCCTTAAATCAGAATTATCCATCTTTAAATTGTTTATCTCTCCATGTTCCAATACTTTCTCCCCCATAGCCCTGCTTATGTCCTTTAAGTCAGATTTATTCTCTCCTTTTTCTGCTAACTGCTTACGTAATGAAACTATAGCGTCCTCTAACTCTCAATTCTCTTTCTCTAAATGAGCAACATACTCACTTACTACATAATAATCTCACTCACAGATTCCTATTCTCCCATCCTTTATAGCTCTGTCTAGCCATCTTACATCCTTCCCATCCTTTCAACAATGCTCTAATATGGCTTTCTTACTTCCATAAAATTCCATAACTCACTAATTAAAATATAAAGTTGATATTTCTATCAACCACTATTTAACTAATTCAGAACTTTTTTTCAAGAGAAAAGTTGATATTTCTATCAACCTATATTCTACCCACAAAAAAATTCTGGTTGTCATTTTTATCAACTCAATGAAAAAAGTTGTCATTTCCATCAACTTTTGATGTGATGTATGGTTGATGTTTCTGTCAACTTATATTCCCAAAAAAATAGCGAACTATAATCTATAAATACAACGCCCCCTCGCAAATCGGGGCCTACCCCCTTTTTCACTTTCCCCAGTTCCGACCTACTTTTTGCACGTTTGCACGCATCACAGCACACAGGAGGGAAACCGAAAACCCGAAAACCGAGAAAGAGGAGACTCTAACTAGTCTTTCTCGCTGTCTTTCTGCTCGTTTTTGCCCTACACATATCCAAACATAGACGAGGAGACAGGCTGAAACTAGGGGCAAGACAGAGGGGACAGGCTAAAACTAGGGACAGGATGGAACTAGGAGGATGGAGACACACACTAGAGACATATGTTAGTAGATAGTTATTAATTTGATGGGGATAGTATAAAGTTATTAAATAAATCTGACCACTAACGACGTTATAATTGTGTTGGTGGTTCTGTTGGTGTTTCTAGTAGTAGCTTGTTAAAATCTCGGGCGGATTCTGTTCTGATTCTGATGCGGTGCTGATTCCTTCCCGCTCTGTCGTTCGTTCTGTTCCCTCTGTCTCGCTGTCCTTATTTTTGCTGACGGTCTCAAGCGGGTTTACTCGTCATTTTCTGACCTTATAATATAATGTAGTTGGATTCCTTCAAAGATTCTAAAAGGCTGATTCTGTCCCCTGCTAATTCTACCCCCCTTTTAGACTTTTTTTCAATTTTGTTTTGCCTCGTTCTAACTGGTCTTTCTTTCCGTTTTTGTCATTTTGTTTAGATGTTGGAACAAAAAGGGCTTGAAAATGGCTAGAAGATTATTAAACTAGATGAAGTCAAGTATAAGCAAACACAGTTTATAACTTGCCTTTCTTTATTCCTTATATTATACAAATGGACGCTAAAAAATTATTTCAAATGCGTATTGACGCACTCAACCGCTTATTTGCCGACCATAAACGCAAGGCGTGCAATTCTATAACGTTCGATTTAGTCGACGACGGCGACCGATTCAGCGTATACTTTGCATCTGCTAATAGCTACGTTCAAAAGGCGACGTTTAAACCTTACGAGGTCGACAAGTTTCACACCTTCTGCGACGCTATAATAGCGTTAGCAGAGTGTCTCTAAATAGTCCAAACTTTAGGGCATCCTTCGGGATGTTCTAACCTTGGACCGTTTGGCCCTTCTTTATTCTTTATACGTTATACAAATGGCATACTTAGACCTAACAGACTCTAAAACTTATGAGGCTATATCCGAGGCACTGACTCAACTAGGGGCAAGTGCTGAGGTGGTGGCTTTTGCGTTCGATTCTTACGGATGTAATGAGGACACACTCGACCACATCGAATGTTACTACTGAATCGACCACGCCGACGTATTACAATACGCAGGAATCGACGACGAGGAGGACGAGGAGGACGAGGACTAAATCCCCCGAACTTTTGGCACTGTCTACTAGATAGTGTCAAACCTCGGGCCGTTTGGTCTCAAAACATAATGGAACAAATGGAACAAAATGGAACAAACCAAACAAAAACCAAATTAAATCTGATTTTATTCTTTATTCGTTACAAAAATGGCCAGACTAATTTTGACACTAGCGGGTAGATTCCTCAACCGCTTAATATCTGAGGAAATCGACACAAACAAAAAAGAAGGCGACTACATCCTTTTTTATTGAAAACACAGAACACAGGACGACTCGGGCAAGACCATCTTCGACGCTTGCCTCTATAAGCAAGTCGTTGGCGGTCCTGTTCGTTGAGACGCTGAACTCAAACTTGTATTGGATTTCGTCAAAGCTAAGAACAAGAGAAAGGGGCAGACCTTCCAACTTATTAACATTGACGAGGTCAACGAGGCAATGCAAACAAAAACAAAATAAAACACTCGGCCCGACGAGTTCGGGCCTTCCTTTCTTTATCCTTTATACTTATAAAAATGTCAACAAGAGCATCTATTCTAATCAAAGACCAAGGTAGGACGGTCTGTAAACTTTACCACCATTTCGACGGATACGAGACAGGGGTCGGAGACACTCTGCATACTGTCTTTAACAGATACGACAGCGAGGGGCTGAGAATCTCCCGCAAGGAGTTAATCCCGTTATTAAATCAACTAGAGATTATCCAACCTTGACGAGAACTAGAGCCAAGCTATACGAACCACGGCGACACCGAATATTTATACATTGTCGAGCTTGACCCTGTAAAGATTACCTACTACAAGGGCGGGCTAGAAAAAATAACAGACACCCGAATAAGTGGGGATTCTGAACTGCAACAGATGCCACCTAGGGAACTCACTGGGGACTTGTTAGAGTCCTTGAAAGTGAAGGAACGGGAACGCATCGGAAACTATAGGAGAACAGGAAAGCGGGAATAACTCCCGCCTCCTGCATCCTAAATCCTTCTTTATTCTTTATACTTATAGACAAATGGCAACAGCAAAAAACCTAGAGGAGTTGAAACCTCATACAATAGCAAAAAATCTAAAATTAAACGGTTATAAATTAAACCTAGTAAAAGCGGGATATTATAACGGAAGGCTTTACTTATGACTAGAGGATGCAAAAACGGGGGAACATTTTGCAGATTTAACCGAAAACCATCCCGAAATTGACGACAAAATACTACAAGAGAACATCGACCCCGAACAGTGAGAAAGGGCAATAATTGACGGGGATTTTATAGCATATTTAGGAGGAGTTAGGGAGGCTAAAATATGGATAATGGACAATATTAAAAACTGCCTCGGAGGTGGAGAAATTGACGGCTTGCCCGCTTTAGTTTTATTTAATAACTAATTGAAAAATGGCAACACTAAAAACAATTTATAATAAACACTGCGTCGGAAACGCACCAAAGAAAAACAAAAAAAAGCTGTATGAATTTTTGGATGGCTTTTGTTTTATAGACCAATACGAGATTCAAGATGCAGTTTTGGAATTTTGCAAAATAGATTCTCCAAGCTATGCCGAGCTTATTTTTGCCGACGAAATGGCTAGAGAATATATAGACAAAAAGAAAATAGACGAACAAAAACAATTCAATTATACTTTACCTTTTTAATACTAGATGCAGATGGAAACAAACACATTTAATTACTTTTCTATAAGGAAACTTATAGAGGAAAGCCTTTCAAGGACTTGAATCGACATTAAAAACCGAGACCGAGAGGAATTACTCGTAATTTTAAATGATGTCCAAGAGTTCGACGAAACCCTACAATTTGATTTAATTTCGGGAACTGAGGGACCTGTAGCGATTCAAGTATTTACGGATGTAAACTACAAAGGCAAATTTTACAGCGTGATTATAGATTTTGATATGCCTACACCGAACGACGTGGAGGAATTAGTCAAAATACTACTGGAGGAATACGAGAAAGCTATAAATACACAAAACAATTTTAAATCTTAATAATTATAAAGATGGAAAAAACTGTAATAAACGAAAAACGAACACTAGAGGGGGCTTGATTCGGTCTCCTAGTGGAATTTAAAAGCGACCTACAAGAAAAGCCTAGTCGATGCGGTAAGGTCTCTATATTTACAAAGGGACCAGTAAGAGCAAAAAATATTGAAGGGGCGACCCCAATATATTCCACTTTGTTCTACCAAGATAAAGGGAAAATAGAAAAAATGGTAGAAGATTATATTAAAGCTAATTTTATTATTAAATAACAATAACAATGACAGACGCTTACGAATACGGTTATAACCGATGCAAAAATAACCTAGACAAATATGATGTATATTGTCGACTAAGGGATATGGTAATGGACCATATGGAAAAGACAGTTAAAGAAGATAAAAAAGAAATGGAGGAAATAAATTCATTCGAGGAAACTTACGAAACGGGCGAGAACAAAGTTCGGTCTTCAATAGAGGATGGAGTAAGCGACCGAGTGGAAAGCCTTTTAAATCTTAACGACTAATAAAAATGAATAAAGAACAACTAAAAAAAATTAACCAAGATTTAGATTTAATCCTATGAATCCTAGAATATTACAATATAGAACTAAAAGAATTTTGAGAAATAGGGGAGGATTTTAAAAAGGATTATGTTTTATGTAAAAACAAAATACATAATATTTTATATTTACTTAACCAATTATAACAATGGAATTTAAAATAACTAACAAAATGAGGCAACGGGCCAAGGAAAACAAGGAGGGACTTTTAGGAGACTTGGAAAACAAAAGAACCTACGGGATAGCTTTCTGTAGCGATTTCTACAGAGATTTACAGGGAAATTTCGACACTCGGGGAAATTTTGACGGGGAGGTTGATTTGATGTATGTAGCCGACATCCATTGACTAACAGTAATAATCGATGGGGCTATTCGATGGGAATCCGTAGAGGAATTTTTGGATTACATCGAAAAAATGGAAAACAAAATAATATATTTAAAAAACGTTTTAATTCGTAAAGACAAAGAAACGACTAGTTAAAGAGTGGGTTGGAAATAGAAAAAGGAGAGCAACTATGCCCTCCTTTCCCCCTTCTTTATTCGTTATACCCATAACGGACACAACTACAGCGTCATAAGACGCATTGACTTTTATAGGGAATTGGATAAAAAATACAAGAAAAACTTTTATATTCGTTATACAACACAAAAATGACAAAAAAAGAATTTTTGGAGGCAGTTCAAAAAAATGCCATTACAAAACAACTAAAGAAAACCGTAGAAAAATACGGATATGAGTTAGGAGGCGAGCCTTACATTACAGAATATGGATATGTAAGCTGTGGAATCTTACCAAAAGACAGAGGTTTCAGATGCTTTACACCCGACTTTTATTTGGATGTTAGCTTTAGTAAAACTGACGAGAATCTAAAAAGCTACTATAAATATACTTGGAAGATGCAAACACCCGCTTTTTGAAGTATAGAGGGAGAGGAACTAGATAAGTATGTTGAAGGAGTTAATAGGGGGTATGCGTTATATAAAGAACTATTAAAAATAGATTTATATAAAGCTGAACAAAGACCCGCAAAACTAGAAGACTAATTTTATTCGTTATACATTTTTAAATGGCAGTAAGAAAATCATTGCCCCGCACTGAACTATGGGAACTGAGAGACCATAGGGATAACACTATGGATAGATATGTAAAATGTTATTCCCTAGCTCAGCTTTCCATAATGGACGGGAAAGACACTAGAACAATAAAAAATTCTCCTAAATACCTAGCAGTAAGAGTAGACGATTCTCATAACTTTTACAAATGGAGAACAGGGGTAAATAAAACACCATACAGAGTATTATACATCCGTATGGACGAGGTTAAAAATTTATTTCAGAAAAAATCGGGGAAAAAATTAGTAGTGGAATATAATTAGATGCTTTTATATTCTAACCAATAACAAAAAATGGAACTAACAAAAAAGCTCTTAGGAGAGCGGACAGAATTTTTGTATAACAGAAATTACTCGGAAAACACTATCCAAAGGTATTATAACGACGTGAATCTTTTTATAAATTATCTGAAACTAGAGAACTGAGTTTATACCATCGGAGAAAACAAAATAACGATTAGAAATATTGAAAGATGGAAAACATATTTAAGAGAAATTCCTACACCAAAGACAAGTATTTACTATACGAAAAGACCTACGATTTCTCCGCAAACAATACAGGGAAAAATACAAGCGATTAGATGCTTTTTAAAATTTTTGAATCTAGTGTATGACGAGTGATTAGATTACAGAAAAATAGAAACTAAAAAATATAAATCTGATTACATCGAGTGTCTAACGGAGACCGAGTTCAGACTTTTGGAAAACTTTATAGATGGATATGAAAAATATAGGATAAATGCTCTAAGGATGGAGTTATTATGTAATATTGGATATACCTCTTGACTTAGACTTTCAGAAATGTTAAATCTGAAAATAGCGGAAATCCAAAAATGAGAGTGTAGAATCACTGGAAAAGGGAATAAAACTAGATGGGTATTTTTTACGAAAAGCAGTTCGGAACTATTGGAAAACTACCTAGAGGAAAGAGGAAAACCAATACCTCGAACTTGAAAAATCGAAAAGCCATCAGAATTTGTTTTTATTTCTCATAATAGCGGTTATGATTACGGAAATCCTATTAAAAAAAACACTGTATGCGAGATTATGAAAAAATATTCGGATGCAATAAATTTAGGGAAAAGGATAACGGTTCATACACTGAGACACTCTTATGCCACTAGATTACTGGAAAACGGCTTGAACATAAGGGAAATCCAAGAATTACTAGGACACTCAGACATACAAACGACACAAAATTATTGCCACGTTTTAAAAGGTAGTCTGAAAAATAAAGTAATGCAGGTCTTTAACTAAGAAAAAAATTTTTCAAAAATCTATTGACAATGCTAAGCAATTAAATAAACTGGTTGTAGTTAAATGAGATAATCTCATTGTGAAAGTGTAGGTAAGAACTTACCCCCTTAAACTATAAGGTCGTGGGTTCGAATCCCACCCCTCGCAAGTTATATAACTTAAAAGGTTCATAATGAGAAAATCATTATGGGCCTTTTTCTTACCAAAGAGAGTTGTGGCCCTTGCATTTAACTACTTGGTACGGCAAAAAATGAGGGGACACAGCAAGAGTGAATTTAGGCATAAGCTGTGGTAAGGTATGAGGAAAAAAAGGTTTTCCCACATACCTGCGTACCACCTCAAATCCTGCTTCAGCTTAGACCTAAGTTTGCTCTTTTTGTTTACCTTCAAAGTAGAGTGAGCTTAGTAGCAAACTCTACTTTTATTTTATTTACCAAAGAAAATGCACGTATTAGATGCAAACGAAATCTTCTGAATGACGTTCTACACGTATGAAAGGATATTAGAAGAATGAGGAACCAATTGACCCGATGCACTTGCATTATATATAAAACTAATCAAACAAACAAGAATACAACAAACTAATCAAACAAAAAGCCTAGA
>JAEIGA010014771.1_pt1 | contig 11881 bp, 8 predicted proteins | sample 9270691 | NCBI WGS metagenome assembly JAEIGA01 (sample SAMN17057246, study PRJNA624740) | gut metagenome | biome: biome; isolation source: fecal sample | host: Bos grunniens | place: China: Xizang | collected 2019
CGAAAGGGTGCTTCTGGCTGTTTGCGCCGCGGCGGAAAGTCAGAGTAATCATCCTATTGCAAAATGCATAGTGAAGGCTTCAAACGAAGATTATAAACGCTTTAAAGTGGAAATGGTAAGAGAAATCGTCGGAAAGGGCGTAATTGCAAAGGTCGAAAAGTGGCAGATTGCCGCAGGAAATATAAAGCTTATGGAAGAACTTGGCGTTACCGTACCCGACTCGGATAAAACCGTTATATACGTTACCATAGACGGAAAATACGCAGGCTTTATAACTGTGGGCGATACCGTAAAAGGCGAAGTAAACGAAGCCATAGAATCACTTAAAGAACTCGATAATGAAAAGATTATAATGCTGACGGGGGATAGAGAGGAAAATGCAAAATCGGTTGCAGAAAGCCTGTTAATTGATGAATATTTCAGTAATCTTCTCCCCGAAAATAAGGTTAGTATTCTTGAAAACGCAATAGAAAAAGCAGAGGGCAGCGTTGCTTTCGTAGGCGACGGAATTAATGATGCTCCCGTAATTGCCAGAGCAGACGTAGGCTTTTCGATGGGAAATCTCGGCAGTGATGCGGCGGTTGAAACTGCCGACGTGGTAATTACTGACGACGACTTAAGAAAAATTCCTCTTTCCATAAAAATCGCAAAACGAACCACCGAAATAGCAACCCAGAACATTATTCTTGCAATAAGTGTGAAAATACTGTTTTTAATGCTTGGCGTTTTTGGTGCTTCGGGTATGGCAGGTGCGGTTTTTGCCGACGTGGGTATTGCCGTAATAACAATTTTAAACGCTATGAGAACCTTAAAAAAATAAGCCTTTGAAAAGGCTTATTTTTTTATCTTCCAATATTTTATAGGTCTATTTTATGTTGACATTAACTGTCGAAAAATATATAATAAATATATATTATGGGTTATTATAGTTACTTATTTATCACCGAAAGGAAGTTAGTATGAAAAGCATACGAAAATCCATCGCGCTTATTCTTTGCTTTGCCCTGCTCATAAGTTCTCTGGTTATATCGCTTAACGTATCGGCTGTTGCTATGTATAGCCGACACGGCTACATAAACGAAGAAGGGGTTAACATCAGAAGCGGAGCGGGAACAAGCAATGATTCTCTGGGAAAATTGAATAGTAACACCAAGGTTTTAGTGAATGGCGTAGGCTTTGATGCTAACGGCGCACGTTGGTACAGCCTTACTGCCTATACTTCTTCCGGAAATATAGTAGGATTTGTTCATTCCGATTACGTAACGGTAACGGGTAGCGATAAAAGTTATGAAGCAACCACCGTTAAGGAAGCCACGATAAGAAGCGCTCCGGGTACCTGGAACGATGATGTTGTGAAGCTTCCCATAGGAACTAAGGTTACCGTCATAGGCACCGAAGACGACAGGGACGGTGATATGTGGTATCACGTCACCTTTATTTACGGCGGCGAAACTATGACGGGATATGCTTATGAAACCAACGTGGAAATTTTAGCTGAATACGTTCATGACCCCGACTTTGAAAAAACTCTTAACGATCAGGGATTTCCCGAAAGCTATAAACCCTATTTAAGAAATCTTCACGCTCTTTATCCAAACTGGCAGTTTAAAGCCGACCATCTTGAAATGACCTTTGAGGAAGCGGTAAAGGGCGAATCGGGTTTTGGCAGATCTGCCGTTTCTCCCTCGCGTCCTGACGCGTGGAAATCTATGGCTAAGGATTGCTATAACTGGAGCAGTAATTCCTATAAAACCGTCGATTCGGGCGGATGGGTACAGGCTAGTGAAAGCGTTATAAGATATTATCTTGACCCTCGCAACTTTTTGGGCTCTACAAGTGTTTTTCAGTTTATTTCAATGGAATATGACGAAAAACTTCATACGAAAGAACGTGTTGAAGCGGCGATAGCAGGAACGTTTTTGGCAAAGGATTTTCCCGAAAAGCCAAAGGAAAGCGACGAGGAAACTGAAGAATCTAAGGCAACCTATGAAACCTATGCCGACGTACTTATTGCCGCGGCAAAGGATTCCGGTGTAAGCCCCGTAGCACTTGCTTCCATGATTTTGGTTGAACAGGGAAACAGTGGCGGTGGAAACTGTATTTCGGGTAAATATCCCGGCTATGAAGGATATTATAATTTCTATAATATACGCGCATACAGAAGCGGAAACTATAACGCAATACAGTACGGTCTTTTATACGCCAAGGGTGGTGACGGCACCAGAAAAACTTATTACCGTCCTTGGAATAATAGGGTTGATTCCATAATAGGCGGCGCCGTATGGTATGCTGAAAATTATCTTAATCGCGGACAGGATACCCTTTATTATAAAAAGTTTAACGTGGTGAGTAAGCCTTATTTTTCTCACGAATATATGACCAACGTTGAGGGAGCTTCAAGCGAAGCAAGTAAAACCGCTTCGGGATATAAAGCAATAATGGATGCAGGACTTATCTTCAATATTCCCGTTTACAAGGATATGTCTGCAAAGGCAGCTATTTATCCCACAAAAACGGGTAACAATAACTGCTATCTTTCAAGCCTTACTGTAACGGGGCATAAATTAACGCCTACTTTTGATAAATACGTTAACGAATATGAATTTATCGTTTCTTCGGCGGTTACGGAGATTACCGTTAATGCAACGGCTTCCTATAGCGGTGCCAACGTAGAAGGCGCAGGAAAACGAACTTTAAAATACGGAAGCAACGTTATTACCGTTACCGTTACCAGTACCAGCGGAATTAAAAACGATTATAATATTTTAGTTTTCAGAGAAACACCGCCCGAGGTTGAGTTTCAGTTTAATCTGACGGGTTATACCGCCGACGGCAGTATAGTCAAGGGGATTAAACCCAAGACCAACGAGCAAACTCTTATTGCAAACTTCGGTATTGCAGGCGGATCGGCAAAAATAATAAAATTTGATAAGACGTCAACCTATATAGGCACGGGCGACGTTATCGAACTTTACGATAACGAAGGTAAATTAAGACATTCGTACACCTTGTCTGTCGAAAACGACCTGAGCGGTGACGGAAAGTTTTCCGTAATTGACATAGCTAAACTTCAGCTTCATATTATTCTTGCGGAAAATTTAAGCGTAGCGGCGCAAAAATCTGCAGATTTAAACGGTGACGGAAAAATTTCCTTGGTGGATTTATCATTAATTCAACGAAAACTTCTGGGAATAGAATGATTTATATAAGTAATGGAAGGAAAGTAAAGATATGAAAAGGTTATTTAAAAAATTAAGCGTAATGGCTTTAATAACGGTTTTCCTTTTTTTAATAATGTGTCCTGCTGTAAACGCTCTCAGCGCAGGTACGACAATTGCTTTTTCGGGCAATAATCTAAAGGTTGGCGATACCTTAAAGGTTACCGTTACCATAACCGCCGACAGCGAAATCAGTGCGGCAGAGGGTAAACTTACCTTTGACAGTTCGATTCTTAAATTCTTGGGAGCAACGGGCGGTAACGCAAAGGCTGAGGGTTCTACCGTTTCCTTTACCGCTATGGGACCCGATAAAATTTTGATAAAAAGTATTGAGTTCGAGGTTATCGGCGAGGGAAGCTGTTCAATAAGCGCTAAAAATATAAATATTTCAGACGGCACTACCGAGGCTGCTGCTACCGGCGCTTCTTATCGCTTTAAAACGGCTTCGTCGCAGAATAATAATCCTCAGGATTTAGGCGCAAACAAAAAGGCTGCGCTTACCTCTATAAAGGTGGCTACGGGCACGTTAAGTCCTGCATTCAGCAGCGAAATCACCGAATATACCGTGGTTGTTCCCTATACTCAGGTTGACGGTGTGCTTTCCTGTGAGAGCCTTGACCCGAATGCTTCCATAAGTGTTGAGGGTGCTCGTCAGCTTCAGGTAGGTAATAACACGCGTACTATCGTAGTTGTTGCAAGCAACGGCGAAACGAGAAGATATTCCGTAACCTTTAACAGACTTGATGAAAACGGAAATGACGTTACCGTATCGGGCAACGTTTCGGATATTCTTGTCAGCGTTGACGGAAAGGATTACTATATTGCCGAACAGGACGCAACCTTAGAACCTCCCGCAGGCTTTAGCCTTGCTACCGCTCAGTATGGCGAAAAAGAGGTAACTGCCTATAAGGACGTTTCGGGCAAAACCGTTCTTCTTTATATGATAGAAAAAGATACCGAAAACGGCGCGTTTTTCCTTTATGAAAACGGCGAGGTAAAAAGCTTTGCTTATATTTCTACACCCGAATTTACCTACATAGTAAAGGACGTAACCCAAGAGGCTCCAAGCGGTCTTTACACTTCCGATTACGATTTAAACGGTAAAAAGGTTGCCTGCTATAAATATACCGACACAGACCTTTCTGATTTTGTGGTATTTTCGGCAATTTCTCCCGACGGAAATTTAGGATACTATAGCTTTGACGTAAGAGAAAAAACTATACAGAGGGTTGTTAAGTTTGCCGTTGCAGAGCAAGAGGAAGTAAGTGACCTTGCCGTAACACCCGCAAAGAAAACCGTCGTAATGGCGTTGCTTATTTTACTAATCGTATTATTTGTTCTTCTTATCGTTATGCTTATTATAAAAAGCTCTAAGAAAAGAGGTAAAAAAATAGGCTCTATCTTCGATGGCGAGGATGAATACGAAATGGAAAGTGATTCTGATCTTCCCGACGAGGATTAATTATGAAATACGCGGAAAATTTGTTGTTATATAAAGAAATACTAACCCTTGATATACGCATTTCATCGGCATATGACTGCCAACTTGACAGCGACTGGAAAAGCGACTGCGCAAGAGCCGCTTTTAACAGAATATATTTCGTGTATGACGGCGAAGGTAAAGTGACCTGTAACGGAAAGAAATATACGCTTAAGAAGGGCAATATATACGTTTTCCCTGCTGATACCGATTTTTCCTACGGTTGCTCAGATTATCTGAATAAGATTTATTTTCACGTTAACGTTTTCAGTATCAGCGGTTACGATATGTTAAGCGGCGCAGACGGTGTTGTTTTTGAAAATAAGGGCGATACCGTAGATGAAATAAGAACTCTTTGGGAGAGCCGTGATTCTCTTTCGGCTTTGGCGGTAAAGAGAATTCTCCACGATATCGTTTTTAGTGCCGCACAAAAATTGGGCAGAGGCAAAGAAATACTTCATACCAAAAATCCGCTTATCGAAAAAACGATTAAGATTATTGAAGAAAATCTCAGCGCAAATCTTACCGCAAAAGAACTGGCGGCGCGTCTTTTCGTTTCGGAAAGTTGGCTCTCACGAATTTTCAGAGATGAAGTCGGTGTAACTCTCGGAAAATATATTAACGACAGAGTGCTTTTCGCGGCGCAGGAAACACTTAGAAAAAGTAATTATACTGTAAAGGAAATCAGCCTTAAATACGGATACTGCGATCAGTTTTATTTTTCGCGTGCATTTACCGCAAGATTCGGTATGTCACCTATGAAATACCGAAAGAACGTAAGAACTTAATAAAAGAGATACCGTAATAATAATTTATTGCGGTATTTTTGTTTTTTTAATCAATTAGTAGTGGTATTTTAAAAAATATACAACAATATGTATAACCTTTTCTTGACACAAAAAGTAAATAGTGCTAAAATAAACTACAGTAGGTTACAATTGCTTAAAGTGTGTTCTTTTGGCGAAAACATAACTTTAGCATTGACTTTATACCGGGGTAAAAGTGCGGCCTCGGGGAAGATTCCAAATAAAACGCATTTTAATATATAGGAGGAAAATATAATATGTTGCCTTACATTATAGGCGGTGCAGTTGCAGTTGTGCTTGGTGTAGTGGGCTTTGCCGTTGGTATGTCTTATAGACGTAAATCCGACGATAAGGCAATAGGCTCTGCCAAAGAAGAAGCTAAGCGCATTTTAAACGATGCAATGAAGACCGCTGAAACAAAGAAGAAAGAACTTCTTGTTGAGGCTAAAGACGAGGTTTTACGTCTTCGTCAGGAAAATGACAAGGAATTACGCGAACGTCGCAGTGATATCCAGCGTCAGGAACACAGACTTCAGCAAAAAGAAGAAAATCTTGACAAAAAAATTGATAACTTAGAAGCTAAAGAAGAAAAATTACAGTTAAGAGCAAAAGAAATCGATGAAAAAATTGAGGAGTGCGAACGTCTTAAGAAGAGCCAGATGGAACTTCTTGAACGTATTTCGGGCTTTACCGTAGAACAGGCTAAAGAGCATTTGCTTTCTATGCTTGACGGTGAACTTGCTCACGAAAAGGCTGTAAAGGTGCTTGAGTACGAACAGCAGACTAAAGAAGAGTCCGAAAAAATCGCAAGAGAAATCGTGGGCCACGCAATTCAGCGTTGCGCCGCCGACCACTCTTCCGAGGTTACGGTATCTGTTGTTGCTCTTCCCAATGATGAAATGAAGGGTAGAATTATCGGTAGAGAGGGTAGAAATATCCGCGCTCTTGAAACGGCGACGGGTGTTGACCTTATTATCGACGATACTCCCGAAGCAATTACGTTAAGCAGTTTCGATCCTGTTCGCAGAGAAATTGCACGTATAACCCTTGAAAAACTTATTCTCGACGGCAGAATTCATCCTGCTCGTATCGAAGAAATGGTTGCAAAGGCAACCGCAGAAGTGGAAGCCACCATTAAGCAGGAAGGCGAACGCGCTATGATAGATGCAGGTGTACATAACCTTCATCCCGAGCTCGTTAAACTTCTCGGTAAACTCCATTACCGTACAAGTTACGGACAGAACGTGCTTAATCATTCTATGGAGGTTTGCCATATTGCAGGTCTTATTGCTGCAGAAATGGGCGCTGACGTTACTCTTGCTAAGCGCGCAGGTCTTCTCCACGATATCGGTAAGGCTCTTGACCACGAGCAAGAAGGTTCTCATATTCAGCTTGGTGTTGAGGTTGCTAAGAAGTGCAGAGAAAATGAAGCAGTTATTCACGCAATCCACGCTCACCACGGTGAAGTTGAGGCAAAAACCGTTGTTGCTTGCATAGTACAGGCTGCCGATGCTATTTCTGCTGCCCGTCCCGGCGCAAGAAGAGAAAATATTGAAAATTATATTAAACGCCTTGAAAAACTTGAGGAAATCGCCAATTCCTTCAACGGTGTTGAAACTTCTTTCGCAATTCAGGCAGGTAGAGAAATCCGTATCGTAGTTAAGCCCGAGATGGTTAATGACGACCAGATGGTGCTTATCGCTCACGATATTGCCGCAAGAATTGAAAAAGAACTTGAGTATCCGGGTCAGATTAAAGTAAATCTTATCCGCGAAAACAGAGTTGTAGATTACGCAAAATAATTTTAAAGGGCTGTGAAAACAGCCCTTTATCTTTAATAGGGTGATAATAATGAATTTTACTAAACTTACTGAGTTTCTTGATAATCTTGAAAACCGCTTTGGTATTCCGGGTGGCGACCTTATTGTTAATAAGGACGGCAAAACCGTTTACCGCCACAGTTTTGGCTACTCCGATAAAGAAAGAACCAGAAGGGTGCAGGGAAATGAAATTTACCGCATTTATTCCTGCAGTAAGGTTATTCTTTGTACGGGTATAATGAAGCTTATTACAGAAGATAAACTTGGACTTTACGATAACCTAAGCGATTATATATTGGAATTCAGTCATATGCAGGTCAGAAACGGTGACGGTTTAAAAACTGCCGATAATCTAATCAAAATTATCGACCTTTTACAGATGGCGGCAGGCTTTACCTATGATTGCGGACACCCCGCTATTGTTGATTACCGTAACAGTACCGACGGTAAGGCTGATACTTTAGGCACTGTTAAGGCTATGGCAAAAATGCCCCTTGAATTTGAACCGGGAACTGCATATAGATACAGCCTTTGTCACGATATTCTCGGCGGTGTTATCGAGGTAGTGACGGGTAAAAAACTCGGTCAGTTTATGAAAGAAAGCTTTTTTATTCCCCTTGGTATGAACGAAACCGATTATAAATATACCTTTGGTAGTGAGGATAGATATTTTTGGCGTTCGAATTATAATAATGAAACCAAAACTACTACGTTTATTCCAAAGGACGTCAATTGGTTTGAATTGGGAAGTGAATATGAAAGCGGCGGAGCAGGTATTATCACCACCGTTGACGATTATATTAAATTTTCTCAGATGCTCTGTGACGGCGGTGTTACTAAAGAGGGCAAACGCCTTATAGCCTTCGAGGGAATAGACCTTATGAGAAAGACCATAAACGAAAATCAGTCTGCCTTTACCATGACCGACTATAAATATGCTCTTGGCGTTCGTACCCACGTAAGTAACGAGCATAATTTTTCAAAAAGCAGTCTTTACGAATTTGGTTGGGACGGCGCATTCGGCGCATATACCGAAATTGATATTGAAAAGGGTATAGCCGTTTATTTCGGATGCGGAACAAGCGGTATAAACGCGCTTGTCCATCCCGATATGAGAAATCTTATCCACGAAGCCTTGGAAACTGAATAAATTAAAAAATCCGAGATTTCTCGGATTTTTTTGTTGACAAATTTTGGAGTTTATGTTATTATCTTAAAGAGGTTAGCGATGGCTAACTGATATTTTTTGAATTATGGTTAGCCGTTGCTAACTAGGAGGTAAAAGGATGAATACTCTCAAAGACGTGCGAGTAGGCAGTACCGTAAGGGTGGTAAAGGTACATGGCGAAGGCGCGATTAAAAGGCGAATAATGGATATGGGTATAACAAAAAATACCCGAATTTACGTTAGAAAGGTTGCGCCTTTAGGCGACCCGTTTGAACTTCAGGTAAGGGGATATGAACTGTCTCTCAGAAAAGCAGACGCTCAGATGGTAGAAGTAGAATAGGAGAATAAAAAATGAGTATTAAAATTGCTCTTGCGGGTAACCCCAACAGCGGTAAAACCACGCTTTTTAATGCGCTTACGGGCTCTAATCAATACGTAGGTAACTGGCCCGGTGTAACGGTAGAAAAAAAGGAAGGAAAACTTAAAAAGAACGAAGATATTATAGTAACCGACCTTCCGGGTATATATTCTTTATCTCCCTATACTCCCGAAGAGGTGGTTGCGCGAAATTATCTCGTAAACGAACGTCCCGACGTAATTTTAAATATCGTTGACGGAACCAATATTGAAAGAAACCTATATCTTACCACACAACTTATGGAACTTGGAATTCCCGTAGTTATCGCTATAAATATGATGGATATAGTCAGAAAAAACGGTGATAAAATTGATATAGAAAAATTAGGCAAGGCTCTTCGTTGTCCTGTTGTGGAAATATCCGCTCTTAAGGGTGAGGGTATTGAGGAGGCTGCCGAAAAAGCAATATCGGTAGCAAATAAAGAAATACTTCCCGAACATATCTTCTCGGGTGACGTTGAACATGCTGTTGCCCATATTGAAGAAGCCGCCATACACGATATGGACGATAAAAAGCAAAGATGGTACGCCATTAAAATTTTCGAGCGTGACGTTATGGTAAGGGAAACCCTCAGCCTTGACGCTAAGGTTTTGGAACATATCGAAAAGGATATTAAACACGTTGAAGAACATTTTGACGATGATGCCGAAAGCGTTATAATCAACGAACGCTATGAATATATCGAAAAAATACTTAAGGACTGCTACGTAAAAAAGAGTATCGGAAGACTTTCTATGTCAGATAAAATTGACCGAGTGGTCACCAACCGTTTTCTTGCTCTTCCGATTTTCGCTCTTGCTATGTTTCTGGTTTATTATCTGTCTATCGGTTCAATAGGCGATTGGACGGTAGGCTTTATGAACGATACTCTTTTCGGAGAATGGATTATTCCCGCTGCCGAGAGAGGACTTGAGGCAATAGGTACAATGCCTTGGCTTAACAGTCTTATTACCAACGGAATAATAGGCGGTGTGGGTGCAGTGCTTGGTTTTGTACCACAGATGCTTATTCTGTTCCTTATGCTTTCCTTGCTTGAAGACTGCGGTTATATGTCAAGGGTTGCCTTTATAATGGATAAGGTTTTCAGAAAATTCGGTCTTTCGGGCAAATCGTTTATACCTATGCTTGTCGCTTCGGGTTGCGGTGTGCCGGGAATTATGGCGAGTCGTACCATTGAACAGGACAGGGACAGAAGAATTACCATTATGACCACGGGATTTATTCCTTGTGGCGCAAAGATGCCTATAGTTGGACTTGTGGCAGGCGCTCTTTTCGGAGGAAGCGCAATAATAGCAACCTCGGCTTACTTTATCGGTGTTGCCGCCGTTATTGTTTCGGGAATTATGCTTAAGAAAACAAAGATTTTTGCAGGTAAACCTTCCCCCTTTGTTATGGAACTTCCCGCTTATCACGCTCCGCTGCCCTCAAACGTTGCCCGTACCGTTTGGGAACGCGGTTGGTCCTTTATAAAACGCGCAGGTACCGTTATTCTTCTCGCAAGTCTTATTATATGGATACTTGATAACTTAACCTTTGAAAACGGTTTTCATTACATAGACGGCGGAGATGAAAGGTCGGTGCTAAACTTAGTAGGCGGATACGTTGCGGTAATATTTAAGCCTATCGGTTTCGGTAACTGGCAATCGGCGGTTGCAACCGTTCTCGGACTTGTTGCAAAGGAAGAGGTTGTGGGTGTGTTCGGAGCTTTAGGTTACGAGTCTGCCGAAGCGGCTTTCAGCGAAATCCTTGGCGGAAAACTTTCGGGCTACTCCTTTATGGTGTTTAACCTTCTCTGCGCTCCTTGTTTTGCGGCAATGGGTGCTATAAGACGTGAAATGAACAGCGCGAAGTGGACAGTAGGTGCAATTTCCTATATGTGCGTCTTTGCCTATGCAGTATGCCTTATGATTTATCAGTTCGGTCTTTGGTTTACAAAAACAGGCGGAAATATTATAGGTACGGCTATAGCAAGTCTGGTTTTGATTTTCTCTCTTTATATGCTTTTGCGCAAAGATAAACACAGTATTAAGTAGGTGATTTTATGTGGCCGACAATCATTGTATCTTCTGTAATAGCCCTTTTGGTTGTGGCTATAATTGTTAAGGCGATAATAAATAAGAAAAAAGGCAAATCCTCCTGCTCCTGCGGATGTGGGGGATGCGCTATGAAAGACTCTTGCCATCAAAAAAACACCCTATAGGGTGTTTTTTTATATATTACAGCATATTTGCAAGATATAGTTTCATATAAGCAAGGTCGGCAGTATCAACGCTTGAATCACGGTTGAAATCTGCTAAGAAGTTAAAGGGGGCAGAAAGCTCTGTCAACTGTACAAGATACAGTTTAAGTGTAGCTAAATCAACGGTATTTACAACTGCATCACCATTAAGGTCTCCGTAGATACCTTCCGTAACGAATAAGTTTACGGAAGCTTTAAAACCCTCGTAATTAACGGTAGCCGTTTGCCATTCAAGTTTAGTGGGGTCGTATTCTTCGAGCATATCGGGGGTGATATTTATTTCTTCAAAATAGTAATCTGTCGGGGCTTCATAATATATCAGAAGAGTTGCATTGTTCATAGTGAAATTATCTCCCGATTTTACCATTATAAGTGAAGTGTTGGTGGGAGTTATTTTGGAAATAACCTTCGGCATCACGTTTATAGTAAAAGAGGTGGAAACTCCTTTATAAGTGATGGTAACCTCTACATCACCTATAGCTTCTTTATCGTAAGAAATTTCGGTATCGTTTATATTTAAGTAGGTGTGGAAATCATCGTAAACGGCGCTCAGGGATATGAAGCGCAAATCCAGAGGCTGATCCTTGACGTAGGTCAGCTTATCGGGAAGCTTGTTAATCACCAAAGCATCGGGCGTTTCTTTAATATATGTTATTCTGAACTGGAAGGGGTGACCTGCGTAAATGGCGTATATTGTTTGTTCGCCTATTTTATTTATATCGGGTTCGGTAA
>JAEIGA010014772.1_pt1 | contig 11880 bp, 14 predicted proteins | sample 9270691 | NCBI WGS metagenome assembly JAEIGA01 (sample SAMN17057246, study PRJNA624740) | gut metagenome | biome: biome; isolation source: fecal sample | host: Bos grunniens | place: China: Xizang | collected 2019
GCCCTTGATGGGATATTGTTACTGGTACTAACAATTTCCCGTTGAGGGCTTTTATATTAAATGAGAAAGGTGATTTTTTATGGCTAACAATGGTAGAAGAGGTAAGCAGGATTGGAAACCGAAGTACGATACGACCGGACAGATGGATTTTACAGTCAATGGTATTGTACAAGAGATCAAAGAGGGCAATAAGGTTGATTATGTTAAATTTAAGCTAGATAATCCCTATGTCGAGGACAATTTTAACACTATAGATGTAGAGGTTGCATGGGATGATTTTCCACAGCTTGAAGAAGGAGATCATGTTAATATCTATGGCTTTATAAGATCATGGTGGGTTGCAGAGATCAATAGAGTAACTTATAGCTTTGTTGCCGAAGAAGTTAAAATAGTTAAGGATGAAGAACCGGAGAAACCTAAATCTAGGAGAGGATGATTGATTATGGCAAGATATATTTTACGCAAGGATGGGAATCTGTACAACGAAGATACAGGTCATATGCTGAAAAGAATTAATTTAAGAAATACTATGTATTATATGCCGAATGTTGATGGTAAACATAAAGCGTTGCAAGCCGATCCGTTTATGATAATGACAGTTTATGATTATAGCGAGTATGGAATTACAATAGACAAGGACGTAACATTGCGCGATATGTGGAATTTACACGTAAATATGGTAAAATCACGCTTTAAGGATGAAGAAACATGTAAGCGTTTACTGAATAGAGATATTCAAGAATACAAAAAGAAATGGGGAGTAACAAATGGCTAAAAATAAGATATTTAGCGGTAAAGATGCAAAGGGGCGCATGAAGTCGCCGCAAGAACGTAATAAGAAGTATGTTAGTCAATATTACGGATCAGGCTCAGTTGAAGCACAGCAACGTAAACAACGTGCTATGGATGCAACACAGAAGTACAGAGAATCAGGTCTAGGAAATGAGAAGTCTGGAAGCTCTGCACATGAGCGTTTTAAGATGATCATGAATGCTCTGCCGAAAAACCAAAGGGATATGCTTAGAAACAAGGTCGATGGCGGAGAGTATTATAGTAGTGGTGATCTACTTGATGCCGCAGAGGAAATTGCACAAGAATCTAGCGGAGTTAAATACTTTAGTAAATATCAGCTTGACAGAAAGCTGAAAGAACTTAAAGCACGGAATGACGATATATCAAATGATATTGATGATGCGATTGATCTATTACCATTTTAAGGATGTGAGTTAAATGCGGCAAGATGTTTACGTTGCACACTATGATACAGAGACAAACATTATAGAACTGCGTAACTACGAGAGCAAAGAACTAAACAATTTCACATTTAACGAATTTGAAGAATTTATTAAGAACGTAGATGCAAGAATATTTATAAACAATGTAAACATTATTGCCGCTTTAATCCCCGGTGGTGAGATTGATGGCGTAAAGATGATGAATGAAGAATCAAAAGAGTTTATCAAATACACAGTAAATAATTGCACATTTGAATCATTTAGCGTAAAATGCCCCTCTGATTGGAGCAGTGATGATCTTAAAGCTATTTACAATACAGACACAGTTACAGAGGGCATGATTAAGCATATTGAGTTTATGGGCGGTACTAAAAGAGTAAGTAGAACACTTGCCGCACACTCTGTAAAGATATTTTACAGCGATATAAAGGATGAATTATGGCAAGATAAAAAGGCAAGAAAGAATTATATTGATACAATTAAAGAATTTAATATGCTCCATGCAGGATGTAAAAAAGGCTGTCTGTCAAAGCCAGAAACACTTAAAAAACATGACAACATTACGGAATGGGATATTAAAACGGCATACGGCGCGGCATTTGTATGTGATGATAAGTTTCCTATTGGCAAAAAGCGAATTACAAGACAGCTAAAAGTTTTTATTGAAGAACTTAAAAAAGGACATAATGTTAAATTTGTATGCGATAGCAAAATACCAGAGATCGAAGAAGTTGTAAATAAATACGGAATCAGTTTTTGGGATGATTTTAATAAAATGACTGCACTAGAGTATTATGATATCATTGATGCAAAGAGACTCGGCGTTAATTTTGGTGAAATTTTTAGAAAATATGATTGTACGTATATAACATATGATGAAACAGGATACACACACAGAGAATTCGCCGCAAAATATGTAGAAGTATTTGAAGCTAAGAATTATTGGGAAAAAGGCACTCCGGAGAGAGCATTTGTAAAGGCCCAGACAGAGCATATTTACGGTAAATCAATCCAAAAGAGAGTTTTTGAAAATGACAAAGAGGTTGTACGGCATTACAGAGGTCGTGGAGAGAATTACTTAACCCCACAAATGGGAAATCATGCATCAGCATGTGTACGGCATCAGATATTTAACGCAATATTTGCTCTAGGTGATGATGTTATATATTTTGACACAGATGGAATCAAAGTACGTGAGAACGAAAAAACAAGAAAATATTTTGAGGAAAATAACAAAATAATCGCACAAAAGATGGAAAACGCAGGTTTTGAGGGAACATTATTAGGTAGATGGGAAGATGAAAAGTTTGATGAATTTATTCCAATAAGATCAAAGATTTATGTAACACGTAAAGATGAAACAATAAACATTACAGCCGCAGGAATGGACGATTACGCAAAACAATTTTCACTTGAATACTTTTTCAACAGAATAAACAAAAAAGATATAATAAAAACAATTGAACAAAAAGGATTTCCGTTTATGGTTAAGCAAATACTTAAAAGGCATGACGGACAAGGCGTACAGGTTGTATATTTAGAGCCATTTTTACTTATGGGAAAGGAAGAATTTTTATGAAAACAGGAAGAAAACCGCAGATTGATATTAAGCAATTCCACACATATCTTTACAATTATTGTGACCGCAATGGAAAGCTAGTGCTAACCCCGCAACAGATTGCAGATCATTATAATGTACCTCTGTATATTATAAGCAATAATCTGAGTAAACTCGGTAAGGCAGGACTTATTATTACAACTCAAGATAAGACAAAAAGGCGCAATGTAAAAAATTATTACATCATGCCGTGGGATGAGGATAACTTTGTAAGAGTTAATGATGGAAACAGCCTTGATGTACTTAAAGAAGTTGACAGAACAGTACAAAAACTGATTGACTATTTCTTTACAGAGAAGAACGAATGTATCCCCGTTGAGGAATACGGCATAAGATATACAGGACTTGATGATATTTCTGAGAAGTTGCTCTACGGCGATCTCTGCGCCCTCAAAGAATATCTGGAAGATTTTAATGAGTTTATCGAGTTTAAGAAGTTAGAGAGGAAGGATGAAGATGAGTAAGGCACAAGAATGTATTGAAATGTTGTATGAGATACTTAAAGGAATACAGACCGAGAAGAATCCTTGTATTGCGGAACACTACACAATGATTAGAGGTTGTGATCCAGACAGCGTAGATTTTGTTATTAAACTTGCAATTAACCTACTTAACAAATATGATCCTGATTGGATAAAAGAGATAAGAGGTATGGAGGGATAATTATGAGTGATGTAACATGGCGTTTGTTTATGGATGAACTGATTGAAACATTCAACAAAATGAAAAGTGATCTTGATCAAATCAAGCAAGATATGGCAGATTTTAGGCAAGACACTACTGATATTATTGATATGCAATATGATCTTGATAAAAAATTAAATCAGACAATATCCATACTTAAAGATGTTGTGGAGGATTGATATTATGGCTAAAAATGATGGAGTTAGTATTCGCAAGAAGAAAGAAGCTAAAGCACCCCAACGGCGTTATAACGAGGTCGAACCATTACTTAAAAAATATCCAAAAGCACGTTATTACTTTATTTTAGGCGGTCGTGGTACTGGTAAAACTTACCCTGTAATTAAAAAATGTATCAAAGATGCTATTGACGGAAAAGGCGTATTCGCTTATTTACGGCGGTACAAAGACAGCTTAAAAGAAGCCGCCATGAAAGACTTAGTATCCGCACACAATGATTGGATTGAGGATTATACAAATGGAGAATGGAACAGAGTAGGATATTTCCGGTCGCGTTGGTTTTTAGAGTTATGGGATGTTGATCCCGCAACAAATGTAGCAACACGTATTAGGCGTAGTGATAAACCTATTGGCGGCGCATGGGCATTAAACACATGGGAGACAGACAAAGGACCTGACTTCGGCAAAGACAAAGGCGGCATTGCTCATATTATAATGGATGAAGCACTATCAAAAGGCGCAGATTATCTATCAGATGAATGGGGCAAATTCCAGAATGTCATTGCATCACTTGTACGTGATCGTTGGGAGAAAGACACAAAAATATGGATGTTAGCAAATCCCGTAACTAAATGGAGAAACCCTTATTTTACTAACATGGGCATTGCAACAAAGATGTTAGATGAACCCGGCACAACTGAGATAACTTATCCTAATGAGCATGGAACAAAAGCTATGAGCGCAGTATTCCAATATATTGCGGCAAAGACAGACAAAGACGGAAACATTATTGACATTGATCCTAACAGAACAAATGTTTTTAACACATTTTTTGCATTTCCAAATAGTAAAGGAAAGAACATGAGTATTACTCACGGTATATGGGAAATGGATGATGCCGCACATTTACCGGATAAATACTTAAATGATTCATCATTAAACAGAACAATTTACTTTAAGTCAAGTGAGGAAGATTTTTTCGCATGTGATATCATGAAATATCATGGCACAAATCAGTATTATTTATGGTTTCACAGTTGCGAGGAAATTGAGCCAGATCATTATTACTTTACCCTACTACCGGAAATGGAAAAATACGCTATTATAGCAGGAGTTAAAACTCACCCGCTGTACAAGATATTTGCAGAGTTATGGGCAACTAACCGCCTTTATTACGAAGATAACGAGATTGCAGATGCTTGGCATGGTTGGTGCAAAGAAGCTAAAAAATATACGCCGTAAGGGATGATTTTATGAAAGATATAGAGGGTTATGAGGGATTATATGCTGTAACAATTTATGGAGATGTTTACTCATATCGCCGCGAGAAGTTTTTGGCGCAAAGTAAAACAAAAAAAGGATATTTATATGTAAGTTTAAGTAAAAAGAACTGTAAAAAACATGCGTATGTACATAGACTGGTCGCACAAGCATACATACCAAATCCAGATAATTTATCACAAGTAAACCATAAAGATGAGGATAAAACAAATAACAATGTTGATAATTTGGAATGGTGTACAGGTACATATAATGTTAATTACGGTACAGGTAAAAAAAGAAGTGTTAGGAAAAGATCATACAAAATAAGATGCATTGAAACGGGCGAAGAATTTGAATCTATAAATCAATGTTATTATAAATATGGTTGGAGAGCGACAAGTATAAGTGAACATTTAAGAGGGCTTAGAACAGATGTAAATGGACTCCATTTTGAAAGACTTGAATAAAATAAATTATAAAAACGTCAGTCGGTACTGGCGTTTTTTGTTACATTATATATATAGGAAAGGAGGTAGAAAAATGGCTGAATTACATAAAATTACAGGTTGGCGTGAGCGTTACGGCGATGGCGGTATTTGTGATTTTAAGTTAAATTATGATTTTTACTTTAAGTGGTTACTTAATAAGGTCATGCAGATCATTGTTATTAAAGGTCTTGATGATACTAAGATCAATGGTAATTATCTTAAATCACAACTTATACTCGATGGAAATATTTGTATTACAGATTATCCAGATGGTATAAATCATGAAGCAGGAATTTATGCAGTTTCAGGTAATCTCGGCGGCGAACCGGATGAATACTACATCCCCGTACTTTACACATGCGCTAACCCAATATTAGGCAGTAAAACAGTTTACCGTAAAGATTGGAATGGTAATAAAAAGAACGGCGTTGTTATTTATAATACTGATATTGACAATGTATGGTGCGATGGATGGAGTGCAGGACTGTATGACCTAATATCACAAACAGCTACGCTCCTTGCAGATAATATTGTATCAATTAACTGTCAACAGATAAATAGCCGTGTACAAGCATTCTTTACCGCAGATGGAGAACCACAAGCAGTTGCAGGTGAAGCTGTTTTACGTAAAATGTACGCAGGAAGCCCGTATCAAATTTTAAGATCAGACCTAGTTGATAAGCTAACAGTCAATCCTATTTCCGGCACAGGCGTTGCAAACAACATTACACAGCTTGTAGAGTTACAAAACTTTATCGTTGCAAACTTTTTCCAAAGCATAGGCGTTAAGTCAAATGACATCATGAAACGTGAACGCCTTATTACAGCAGAGATCGAAGAACAAAATGATATGGTTGCTATCAGCTTACTAGAGATGATTGCATCATGGCAACGCGGTTTTAATGAAGTCAATGAACTTTATGGCACAGATATCCACTGCGAACTTAATCCAGTTTTACTCCGCGAAATTGCAGAACAGTTTTCTACAGAAAGTAATAATGATGAAACGGTAGAGGAAACCACAGCAACAGTTGAGGAAGAATCTCCGGAAACAGAAGAAGTAGTTGAAGATACAGTTACAGAAGAAGAAACAACAGAGCCGGAAGTCGAAGAAGAATCTGCAACGGATCAGATCGAAGAACTGGAAGAAGTCGTTGATGCAGTAATTGATACTATTATTGATGCTGATGATGAGGGGGTGGATGTGGATGCTACGCAGGAATATAGCGAGAGTGGAGACATGGTGGAATAACAACACTGAGAGTACAAACACACTACAATATGCCTTTGCAGATGCACTACTTATTGGCGATAAAAACCCGCAAGGATCAGCAGTACCGCTTTTTAGAGACATTTACCTTCCGGTTAAACAAGTTACGCAAAGTGGAATGAGTGATAATCCTATTTACGTAAACATTGGATTTGCGCCGAAACAGATTGCAAAGATGTACGCAGATTATTATGGACTTAATTATTTAGTAGTACCTTACACAGACATTGACACAGACACTAACAAATCAGCAAAACTTACAAGCAAGATACAGTCGGTTGTTTATGCTAACCTTTACAAATATCTTAAAAACATTGAACTTTTAGGATATGAGTACAATCCTCTATGGAATGTTGATGGCACAGAAATTTACAGTTACGCAGATTTTGACCACTTTGATAAAGTCGATCTTGACCATACTGTAACATTTGTAAATGGAAATACGCATAAAGAACAAGTTACTACTTATGACGGTACGTTACGTGATCTTAACAACTCAATTGACAATTGGTCTACGCAGGACAATCAGACAATTACGCGAACAAGAACACTAAATAGCGTTGATGTACCTACTGATGCACTAGGCAATACTTTTAATAATACTGCTGTTGACAATTATCATACGGAGAAGAAAGTTAGATCAGGTAACATTGGCGTAACTTCTACTGCTCAACTCATTGCAGGGGAAAGGGAAAATTTCAAATATTCAATTATTGAAGAATTTTTCCGTGATATAAACGAACAAATTTTAGTTGGAATTTATTAAAGAAAGGATGAATTTACATGAAAGTTAATCAGATTGCAACAATCCTAAACGCAGTTTATGGAGAAGTGCTTGGTCAGAACAACATGACTGTTAATGAAGATTTAACTAATATTGTTTCTGCCGGACAGTTTATTACATCAAGTTCTGCATTTGGTGATAATTTTGACAATTACGTAGGTGAGATCATTGATAAGGTTGGTCGTACAATCTTTGTTGATCGTGCTTATCGTGCATCCGATCTTGGCGTATGGAGAGATTCTTGGGAATATGCATCCATGCTTGAAAAGATTCGTTGCGAAGTTGGAAATTATGTAAGTAATGATGAGTGGATTCTTCTTGATGGGGATGCTACTCCGGGTTCTGATTATAATGCAACTGGTATTGTTGATAAGCTGTTTGGTTTTGTAGGTCCGGAAGTTCAGGCTAAATACTTTAACATGAAGACCACATTCCGTAACAAGATTTCTATTACTAGAAAGCAACTGCGTTCTGCATTTAGTGGCGTTGCAGAAATGACAAGATTTATTGCAATGATCGAAAATAGAATCAGAACAAAGCAGGAAATTGGTAAGCAGGAGCTTGAACGTAGAGTTGTTACTAACCTCGCATGTGCGGCTTATGATGGCGGTAACATTATTGACCTTAAGGCTGTTCTTGGTTCTAATAGAACATTTGCAGAAGCACTTAAAGATCAGGCAACTCTAAGAGGTATTGCTGAAACAATTACCATGACAAGAAAGCTGATGAAAGAGCCTTCTAAACTGTACAGCATTTCCAAAAAGTTTATGAATTTTACTCCGGAAGACCTACAGAGACTTATCATCATTGATGATCTTGACACAGCACTCCGTTTCAACCTTTATGGTGATACATTTAACGAAGAGTTTGTTAAACTTGATGGCTATCGTACTGTTCCTTATTGGCAGGGCAGAAAGAGTGCTGGTACCTCTGTTGATGCTCTCGCAAATAGAGTTAAGGTTTCTGCAAAGGCTGTTGTTGATGCAGAGGGCGGTACTGCAAGCACTGCACAGAATGTAACTATTGCAAATCTGGTCGGTGTTCTGTTTGACAGAGATGCCGCAATGGTCTGCAACGAAGACCCCGAAGTACGTTCTCAGTACAATGCTGATGGTAACTTCACCAACTTCTTCTACAACTACGACTGCTCTTACTACAATGACTTCGATGAGAATGCAATTGTATTTGTTTGGGGCATGGATAACAACGCAACTGGTGCGGGTCTTAGCCTTGCCGCAGGTGCATCTTCTGGTCAGACAAAGGTAACTGCAATTTCTCCGGCGGCAGATGAGGGTGACACATTTAAGTACGCAATCGGCTCTGCTCCGGCAGAAGTGACTGTTGGTGAATCTGCTCCTACTACTGGTTGGTCTGAACTGACAATCAACTCCACTAGCATTGATGCAACGGCAGGTCAGGTACTAACTGTTATCAGAATTAACGATAGCAAGGTTACTGAGGTTTCTACAATCACTGTCATTGCTAGCGTTATCAAGGCATAATCTAACAACACGTTTGCCATAATTTTTCCTTTTCCTCCTAACATGGTGGGTGGTGGGTAAATACACTCACTACCCACACTTTTTATAATAAAGGAGTTGATATACAATGAGTTTAACATTACAATTTTATAATACAACAAGTAATCCTAAGAAGATTAACAAAGCAATTACAGCAGTTGGTGGTGCAATAAGCCTTGATCCGTTTGAGGACTTTGATCTTGAAAATCCTTATGTAATACTTAACAACGGTACTGCTGTTGGCAATTATGCAAAGATTGATAATGATTATTTCTTTGCGGAAGAGCCTATTCTTATGACAGGAAATAGGAAAATGGTAAGATTTATTAAAGATGTATTAATGAGCAATAAAGATCAACTTATGAATGTTGAAGTTATAGCAGACAGATCATCTAATTATTATAACTCATACATCAACGATCCAACAATTAAATTTCAAGCTAATGCTGAAACAATTAACTATAAACTTGGTGAGATTGGATCATGGGTAGGAAATGAGACAGTTACAGTTGTAGCAATTGGGGGTGTTTCTTAATGCGTTCAATAAATTTATACTCAGACCTTGAATGTACGAACCTTGTTAGCACTATTGTAACACAGGATTACGTACTTCCAGAGGACAAAAATTTATATACATGCATTACTAGTTATGGTGGAACTTTGACAGATGCGTGGTCATGGACAGTTGATCAGTTACCTGATCCGGTTGTTTATACGACAAGATGGGTTGCAGAGGGTGAATCTCCCTCAGAACAGACAGAATCTTTTATGCCAAATCCATCAATTGCATCTACAACCGTTGCATTTCCTCTAGGAGAACCCGGAAATGAACCTGAAATTAAGAATTATTACGTTGAGGGCGGAATAAGACTTGACTGGGATTACTACTATAATCAAGAAAATGATAGCATTAATATTGCATTATGGGCACCAAAGTATTTTAGTGGTTGGTCAGAACCAGAAGACCCTGAAGATGAACCAGAACCTCAATTTGAATCAATTTGGATTAAGACAGAACAGGGATCAAATGTATTATGGGTAAATAGGCTTAACACTCAATCAGAAGCAACTTATTTAACAATTAACAATGCAAGCGAATACTCAGATATACAGCTTATTTTTGTAGAGGGTGATGTTTTCTACAAAAAGCTAACAACACCTCAAATTGGAAGATTTGATCACTCATTTATTCCAGTTGTACTAGCAACACATAATGGCGATCTTGAATGTATTAATGGTTACCCTAACGGTTATCCTTCTGCAATTTCAAGCAATTGTTTAACAAGTGAAGAAGTTATACCTGACCCCCCTAGTGAAGAAACTAACGAAGGGAATAATGTACTACAAGACGGTCAAGGTGCAGGTATTGGTGTTTCTGATGATGCGGCTGATATTGATGCATCACTCTTAAATAGGTCTTCTCTATCTTGGGGCGGAACAGGAAATGGATTAAGTTATTACCACATGCACGTTTCAACATTTTTAGGAGTAATAAGACAACTTTGGCATGATATATTTGCAAGTCCTGAGGAGGCTATACGTAATATTGTTGGAACATTTATATTAAATCAGGATAACCCTTATGCATATATGGATTTTGAATCAATAAGACAATGCCTACTTGGTGCTTTTATTGTTCCGTACTGGTATCAAGAAGTAGTTACAGCTAATGATACTTGTTGGGTAGGACCTTATGGAGCATATGCGCCGGGTGCAACTTATATAGTATCTAGGTATCAGGAAATTTTTAATAATCGTCTTTCACATACCAGACCTAGTTTTGCAGAGGATGGTTTTGGGGACTTTAGTGACTTTAATAACTGTACAGCATCGCTACATCTACCGTTTGTTGGTGATATATCAATAGATATAGCAACTGTTGCAAGAGGTGACATTAGAGTTAAAGCTATTATTGACAATTACAACGGAAACATATCTTACCTTGTTTATACAAGAAGTATGCAAGCACCTCTTGGAAAAGAAATATTATACGGTGTGTATACTGGAAACTGTGCTGTTATGATTCCTATCACTGCAATAGGATCTAATCCTGAAATTTTTTCAAGAATTATGAATGCCGGTTCTGGAATTGCATCTGGTGTACTTGGTGCTTTAAGTGGAAATGTTGCACAAATCCCCGGAATACTGCAATCTGGTTATGAGTTACAGAGAGCCGCAAATGATATGTCAGTTGTAAACCGTGGCGGTGCTATTGATACAAATAGTGGTCCATTACAAACGCTTGACATAACATTACAAATAAGAAGAGGAAGAGAGTTAAAACCTGAACACAGACGAGAGATTGAGGGAAATGAATCAATTACTACTGCAAAGATCAGAGAATTTGAGGGATTCCTAAAAGTTAGATCATGTGACCTTAAAGGACTTAAATGTGACGAGCGTGAATCAGAGAGAATACGAGCACTGCTCATGGAAGGAGTGTATGTGTGATGTTTTTTAAGTTAAATGACATTGTTGTAAATAATTTTTACAGCGGCGGAAATCTTGTACACAATATTATGAGCATATATGAATGTGACACAACTGCCGACCTACCCACACAGACACAACCTGATTACAATATAATGATTGGCAGTAAAGCACATGTAATTGAAACAAATGCTTGGTACATGATGAAATCAAACGGAGTCTGGGTTCTGCAAAACTCTGATGGTACAGCCGGATACACAAAAGAAGAAATTGATCAACTTATTCAAGACACAAAGGATTACGCAGATGGAGAAATATTAGGTGCAATTAACGATCTTGATGTTCCGGCAGTCGGCGGCTCTACTAGATATATCTACTCAATAAGTCAAGCAGATGGAAAGATTTCAGCTA
>JAEIGA010014773.1_pt1 | contig 11880 bp, 8 predicted proteins | sample 9270691 | NCBI WGS metagenome assembly JAEIGA01 (sample SAMN17057246, study PRJNA624740) | gut metagenome | biome: biome; isolation source: fecal sample | host: Bos grunniens | place: China: Xizang | collected 2019
TCACCGCAGAGGACGGCTCTTGGGACACTATGATAGACATTCAGGGTCTTGAGGATTTCTACGGCGATATGGACTTCAAGGTTGCAGGAACCAAGAAGGGTATCACCTCTATCCAGATGGACCTCAAGGTTGACGGTCTTACTCCCGAGATCATCAAGCAGGCTCTTGAGACTACTCACCAGGGCAGAAACGAGATTATCGACAAGGTAATTCTTGCGGCAATTCCCGCACCCAGAAGCGAGGTTTCAAAGCACGCTCCCAAGATGATCACCATGACCATTGATCCCGATAAGATTCGCGAGGTTATCGGCAAGGGCGGCGCTGTAATTCAGAAGATCGTTGCAGATACCGGCGCAAAGATTGACATCAACGACGACGGTACTGTATTTATTGCAGCAGTAGAGCGCGACAGCGCAGATATGGCAAAGGCTATTATCGATGCTATCGTATTTGAGCCTGTTGTGGGCGAGACCTACGAGGGTACAGTAACCAGAATTATTCCTATCGGCGCGTTCGTTGAGTACGCTCCCGGCAAGGAGGGTATGGTACACATCTCCAAGCTTCAGGACAAGAGAACCGAGAAGGTTGAGGACGTTGTAGCAGTAGGAGACACCGTCAGAGTTAAGTATCTCGGTACAGACGAAAAGGGCAGACAGAACCTCTCTATGAGAGACGCATCTCCCAAGGCTGAGTAATCAAACTGAATAATTAAAGGTCGACAGACGTAAGCCTGTCGACCTTGTTTTTTTGTACTATTTTTTGCGGCGATGGGGATTGTATTCGCTGCCTGCTTTTTGCCGTTTTTTTGACACGGGTATGGTGGAATGCGAAATTATACCTTTTTTCCAAGAGATTCTCGTAGATTTACGGTTATCGGTATTGTAAGAGACTCTCTCGCTCTGTAATAGCGGTTGTCCATTTTCTTAAAAAGCAAATCCACTATTTTGTCACACACGTCCTCGAAATGCACGTGAAGCGAGGTGAGAGGTACACCCACGTAATCAGCCGCCATAATATCGTCTATACCGACGAAGGAAATATCATCGGGGATTTTGTATCCGCGCTCAGTGGCATATCTCATAGCGCCAAAGGCTATTTGATCGTATGCGGCAACTATTGCACTCGGAATTTTTCCTCGCTCTATAAGCTCTCTCATTCCGACCTCTCCCGAGGCTGCGAATCTTGCTTCTGTAGTTACGAAATATTCGTCCTTTACCGCAAGTCCGTGGCGCCTCATCGCTTTTTTGCACAAGCCAAGCTTGTAGGCAGTGTGTCTCTCTCCGATAAAGCCTATCTCACGGTGACCGTATTCCTTGATAAGACCCATCAGCTCTATCATTGAACCGAGATAATCGCTTATTACGCTGTCTGCTCTGACCCCCTCAGCGCCTCTGCCAATTATTACAAGAGGAATTTCGTCCGTATTTTTTATATTCAGACCTTTTCCGCAGAGAATGACGCCGTCAACACTCATTCTGTAAACGAGATCGGTAAAAAGTCGCGCCTCTCGTTCGGGGTCAAATCTTGTTACAGCAATAACCGTGTCGCCGCCCCTTTTTTCGATTTCACGCTCTAAAAGTCCTATTTGTCTGCCGTAAAATTCGCTCTCTGATTCGGGGAAAATAAGGGCTATAATCGGCTTTTCTCTAGGTCCTTTATAATATTTATTGAAGATGTTATTTTCTTTGGCGATTGCAAAAATTTTTTCTCTTGTCTCGGTACCTATATCATTTGCGCCGGAAAACGCCTTTGATACCGTTGCCACAGACGTGCCCGACAGCTTCGCAAGGGTTTTTAAATTCATAAGACACCTCAAAACTTTGCTTTTATATCATTTTAACACGAACATCAAGGCAATTCAATACATTTTTAAAAAATTACGAAAAAGTTTCGTAAAATATTTTCCCAATACCTTTAAAGTGTGTGATATAATAGGCACAGCGGTGCTTTTGCACCCGAATTTGCGTCTTAATACTATCAAAATAGAAGGAGAAAAAATATGGTTAAAGCAGCATTCGTTGGCTTCGGCGAGGTTAATACCCCAAAGGAGCTTATAATCAATAAGTGCCGTGCGGCAGAGCAGGGACTTATCAAGGAGGGTATGGAGCTTATCTCCGTGTATCCTGTGACAGACGATTATGAAGAAAAGGATATAAAAAGAGCGGTCGATGCACTGCGCGGCAAGGATTTTGACACACTCGTTCTTTGCGTTGCAGGTTGGATTCCCACTCACGCGGTTGTTAAGGTTGCGGAGCATTTCCGCGATAAGCCTATGGTCCTCTGGGGACTTTGCGGCTGGATAGAGGGCGACAGACTCGTCACCACGGCAGACCAGGCAGGAACAAGCGCACTTCGCAAGACCTTCTATGACCTTGGTTACAATTTCAAGTACGTCTACGATATTATAGGACTTCCCTCAAGAACAAAGAAGGTATACGATTACGCCCTCGCGGCGTCTGCTGCGGCAAAGCTTCGCCACGCAAGATGCGGTATGGCAGGCTACCGCGATATGAATCTCTACGGTACTCTTTACGACGGTGGCTCTCTCAAGAGGGTGGTAGGCCCCGAAATAGAAACCTTTGAAATGCTTGAGCTGTTTCAGAGATACGAGAAAATCACGGATAGTGAAAAGCAGTCGGTAATTGACGAGTGCATGTCAAAATGGCGCTTCAAGAAGCCCGCTAATCCCGAGAGCATGAAGCTCGCCGCGGGATATTATCTCGCTGCAAAACAGATTTGTGACGAGCGCGGATACGAGGCTATATCCTTAAAGGACGTCGACGGTATGAAGAAGCTTCTCGGCTTCCCTCCAGCACCGGTGTTTATGCTTCTTTCGGATGAGGCGGGACTTTGCACAGTGCCTGAAAACGACTCTCTCGGCTCGGTTACTCAGCTTATGGTAAAGTACCTCACAGGACAGTGTGCGTTCTATCTTGAATTTTACGAGTTCTTTGAGGACAGAGTTCTTGCGGGCGTTCCCGACTACGTTCCCGCCGAGGTTACTATCGACGGAGTTGAGGTTATGCCTGCCGCATTCGGTGAACTTTCCGAGGGTATACTCAACGTCAGCCGAGTAAAGCCCGGCAAGGTTACTCTCTGCCGTCTTACCTCTATCGACGGTGAGTATTATATGCATATGGTTGTCGGTGATGCGATTTCTCCTCGCAAGTGGGAGGAGGCAGGCTGGACTCAGCCCGCACCTCAGCTTCCCGGCCTTGAAATTCTGCTCGCAGATACCGAAGATTTCACCGATAAGGTTATGTGCCAGCACTACGTTGTTTCCTACGGTGACAACAGCGAAAAAATCAAAAATCTTTGCGATATTCTCGGTATAGAGATTATCTGATTTCGTTAGTAGCTTTCTATATTTCTACTTGTAAAAATTGATTTAATAAACATTTTAGTAAGTGAAAAATATGGAAGTTGATAATTAAACTGAAACTGTAAAAATAGATTAAATGACAACTTACATTTGCAAAAAGGAGCAAAAATGAGTAAAATTCTTATAGGCTGGGGCGAAGAAACTCTCGTTCCGGATAAAAAAGTAAGACTTGCAGGACAGTTCTACGAGCGCATCTCGCAGTACGTTGAGTCCGAGATTACGACCACTGCTATGGCTATTGAGGCTGACGGTGACGCCGCTATAATTATCTCGGCTGATATGACGGGTATCGCCGACTACATACTTGAAGGTGTAAGAGAGGAGTTCGCGGCGCTCACAAGCGAGCTTGACCCACGCAAGATTATGATAGCGGCAACCCACACCCACACCTCTCACACCATAGCGCCCTATAAGACCTATAAAAACGCTACTAAAGTGGTTACAACAAAGGAGATTCTCGCGGAGTTTATGCCTCCGGAGAAGGAGTATAAGTCACTCGTTACTGCGGACGATTCGGTCATAGAACCCACTGACGCCGCGCGCTTTGTAGTAGGACAGATGGCGAAGGCTGCATACACCGCTTGGCAAAACAGAAGCGAAGCTTATTATCAGAATGCATTTGGCAGAGCCGCCGTTGGTATGTGCCGCAGAGCTTGCTATGTAGGCGGGGAGGCTGAAATGTGGGGCGACACTAATAAGGGGGATTTTTCTCATCTTGAGGGCGGTAACGACTCAGGTGTTGAGCTTATCTACGTATTTGATAAGGAAAAAAAGCTTACGGGTGTCGTAGCAAATATTGCTTGTCCCTCGCAGATACTCGAACAGAGAAGCTTTATTTCGGCTGACTTCTGGGGCAGAGCAAAGGCTATTATCCGCGAGAAGCTTGGAAGTGAGGTTTATCTTCTCGCTCTTGGCGGAGCGGGCGGTGACCAGTGCCCACGTGACCTCGTTCGCTGGGTACAGCCCGAAACCCCTATCGACGACCCACACGTAATCAGACCTTATCCCATCAAGAGAGTTGCAGACCCCTCAATGTTCGACATCTCGGGCTGTAACAGAGCAGGCAAGAGAATTGCAAACGAGATTATCTCGGTTTACGAGGACCTTTCCGACTTCGGTGAGCCGAAGTGCGAGGCAACCTTTGAGCATAAGGTAATAAATATGGACCTTCCGCTCCGTAAGGTTACGAAAACCGAGTACGAGCACGCCGTTCGCGAGATGGAATACTTCGTTCAGAAGAACGCAGATAAGCCTACCTTTGACTACGCCGACAACGCTAAAATGTACGTTCACTCGGGCACAGTTGCAAGATACCGCATGCAGCAGACACAGGAAATATACACCATCGAAACTCACGTTATACGCCTTGGCGACGTTGCGTTCAGCACCAACCCCTTTGAGCTGTTCCTTGACTACGGAAACAGAATAAAGGCGAGAAGCTACGCGCACCAGACCTTTATCGTTCAGCTCTGCTGCGGCGTGGGCGGCTATCTTCCCACCGCAAAGGCAGAGGCAGGCGGACATTACAGCGCCTATGTAACCAGCGGCAAGGTTGGTCATGAGGGCGGTGACCTCTTTGTCAGACGCACTCTTAAAGAGATAAACGAAATGTTCGAGGGTGAGCAGATATACGCAAAATAACTCTCTTCTGCCATATCCTTTTGCGTTATCATAGCTTAAACAATAAATAAGGAAAGAATAGCGAAACGGATAATTATCTCTATTTTGCAAATGATTATTTACAATTCTGCTATTTTAGAACAGATAAATGGAAACTGATAACAAAGAGATCAAAAACACTTTAAGGGGTAAATCCGGTGACAAATACGCACACAGCCGCCTTATGTACATAGCAGAAGAAACGTTTTTTTACTTTATCTCAATGCTAGTGTCAGGCGCGTATCTTGCCAGAGTAACGACCGCTATCGGCATATCGGATAGCCTTACCGGTATACTGTCCTCTTTCATTTCGCTTGGCTGCGGATTTCAGATTGTAGCGGTGTTTCTCTCGCGGATGCGACCTGTGAAACGATGGGTGAGCGCGCTTTATTTTATCAACAACATAATGTTTGCGCTCGTCTATCTTGTCCCCGTCTTTCCGCTTGATAAGAGTGCGAAAACGGTTATCTTCGTAGTTCTCTTGCTCTCGGGACGCATAATCAACAATATTGCCGTAGCACCGAAAACCAACTGGTTTATGGCGCTTATTGACGATAATAAAAGGGGCAGCTTCACGGCTACCAAGGAAATAACCTCGCTTCTGTCGGGTATGCTTTTCACCTTTGTTATGGGCTCGCTTATGGACTGGTTATTTGAGCGCGGAGAGGATAACGCGGCGTTTGCTGTAGGTGCTGTGACGATATTCGCGCTGGCTGTTTTGCACCTCGTCGCGCTTGGCACGTCCTCCGAGAAATCGGCGCTTGAAGGCGAAATCAAGCCCGTCGGTGAAATGCTCTCGTCTATAATCAAGGACAAACGAATTTATAAGGTAATACTCATCTCTGTTCTCTGGAACGTAGCCAGCTATGCTTCAACCCCCTTTTATGGCACATATCAGATTAAGGAGCTGGGCTTCAATATGACGCTCGTTTCGGTGCTTGCCGCGCTCTTATCCTTGACCCGTGCGGTGTTTTCAAGGCCTCTTGGCAAGTACGCTGACAAATTCGGCTTTGTCAAAATGCTCCGTATTTGCTTTTTTGCCGCATTTCTTTCGTTTGTTATTATGGCATTTACAGTCAAGGAAAACGGTGTAGTATTCTACGCTCTTCACAGCACTCTTTACGCCATAGGTATGGCAGGCATTAACAGTGGTTCGATTAACCTAATCTATGATTACGTTGACCACGATAAGCGCACCGCCGCGCTGGCTATCAAAAATACTCTTGCAGGACTTGCGGGATTTTTCACAACGCTTTTCATAAGTCCGCTCGTTTCCTGTATTCAGCAAAACGGCAACAGCGTATTCGGAATAAAAATTTACGCACAGCAGGCGATTTCTGTTATAAGTGCGGTGGTCTGTCTTTTGTTGCTTGTTTATATCTACGTTTTTTTCAGAAACGGCAGTCGAGTCGAGAGTGGCAATTCTTAGGAACAGATAGTCACGGCCCATATGTTAAAGATTTGAATGCTACCGGTTAAAATAGAATGGGACTTCACACGAAAAGCTTTATTCACCGTGAAAATTTCACCCGATGAATAACCTTTTGGCTTTTTGTGCGGCAGTCCCATTTATTTTTTCAAAAAAACGGGAAAGGTATTGCTTTTTAGGTTTTCTTTTGGTATAATGAACATATCCCGCAAAATAATAGTAAATAAATACAAAATATATACGAAAAAGGACGAAGAAAATGGAAAGAACCTACATTAAAGACGTCGCCCCCGGTATTTGCCGCGTTCAGGGCTTCGTTGAGAACTTCCGAAACAAAAGAACTATGGCGTTTATCGTCGTTAAGGACATAACCGGCAAGCTCCAGATCACAGTAGAGAAGGAGAAGCACCCCGAGATGATTGAGATGCTTGATGCTCTTACTATACATTCCGTCGTCAGCTTCGAGGGCGAGGTTGTACTCAGCGAGTACGTCAAAATGGGCGGCAAGGAGATGTATCCTACCGCAATGAAGATTGAGTCTGTTGCCGACGCTCTTCCTATCAAGGACGACTCGGATATCGACGTCCGTATGGACTACAGATGGATTGACCTCCGCCGAGACAAAAACCGTCTTATGCTTCAGGTACAGACCACGTTCGTTGCGGCGATGCGTGAGTTCCTTGTAGAGCGTAATTTCGTAGAAATTCATACCCCCAAGCTCATAGGTGCTGCAAGCGAGTCGGGCTCTGACGTTTTTGAGGTAAAGTACTTTGATACGAACGCATACCTCGCGCAGTCCCCACAGTTCTACAAGCAGATGGCTATGGCGTCGGGACTTGAGCGCATTTTTGAGACGGGCCCTGTTTTCAGAGCAGAGAAATCATACACGAATAAGCACGCAACCGAGTTCTCGGGCTTTGACCTTGAGTTCTCCTATATCGACTCCTTTGAGGACGTTATGAAAATGGAGGAGGAGCTTCTCACCTACGCGCTTGCTAAGGTAAAAGAGAAGCACGGTGATGAGATTATAGCTCTCTTTGGCGAGGAGTACGAGGTGAAGGTGCCTGCGCTTCCTTTCCCGAGAATGAAGCTCGCTGACGTATATGCTGAGATTGAGGCAAGATACGGTTACTCCGTGCCCGACGAGCTTAAGGGCGACCTCACTACCGATGCTGAGAGGCTTACAAAGCGCCTTGCGGCTGATATGTTCGGTCACGAGTTTCTCTTTATCACCGACTACTCGGCGGCAGATCGTGCGTTCTACCATATGCGTGACGAAGCCGGTATTCCCCAGGGCTATGACCTTATCTGGCGCGGTGTCGAGATAACCACCGGTGCACAGCGCGAGCACAGGTACGACGTTCTCAAGGCTCAGGCTGAGGAGAAGGGGCTTGCTGAGGACGTTAAGTTCTATCTTGAATTCTTCAAGTACGGCTGTCCTCCTCACGGCGGATTTGGTCTCGGCATTGACCGTATGACGATGCTCTTCCTCGGACTTTCCATTAAGGAAGCAGAGTTCCTCTTCAGAGGACCTAACAGACTTACTCCGTAATTTCAGTTTAATAAAAGCGGCGCACTTCCAAATATACGGCGGTGCGCCATATATAAAGATATTTATAGCCGTCAGAGTTAAAAGATAGCAAGAGCTATCTATAGGTAAAGTAATATGAATATTTCAGCTGCTAATGAGGAATGTAAAGAAACGTTAAAACATACCGCAGATGATACAAACGAAACTTCCCCTGTCACTAAGGAAAACTCTAAAAATCAAAAATCAACCCACGGAAAGAGGAAAAATTTTCTCGGTGAGGTTGACATCTTGCACGATTCTGTTATAAAATCCCTTGTGATGCTCGTCATTCCGATGATAATGACAAACCTCATTCAGCGGATTTACGTTGCTACAGATATTATGGTTCTCGGACGCTTTGCAAGCGGAAGTGCTGTGGCGGCAATAGGCGCTCCCGGCAGTATATGGGGACTTATTGCCGGTATTGCTTCCAATATCGGAGTTGGCGTTGACGTTATGGTATCAAGAAGCGTCGGAGAGGGAAACAGAGAGAGAATAAAAAATGTTATAAGGACTGCGTTTTCTTTAGGACTTATTCTCAGCGCCAGCGTAGGAATTGCCGCTGCTATACTTGCAAGACCGCTTCTTGAGCTTACGGGTTGTCCCGCTGATATAATCGACAACGCCACGCTTTATATGCAAATTTGTACGGCTATGCTTCCCGCCTCGGTAACTTACGTATTTATGTCAAGTGTCCTGAGGGCGACGGGCGATATGAAGAGACTGTTTATTTACCCTATGGCATCGGGACTTATAAACGTAGTTTTGAACGTGATTTTCGTTCTCGTTTTACCGAATCCCGTAGCTGCGGTAGCAATAGCGTCTGTAATTTCGCCATGGGTGTCTTCCATTATGCTTATGTCAAGGCTAAGAAAGCTCGAAGCACCCTACGGATTCACTTTTAAAAACATGGAATTTAAGGGCGAGATAGCTTCGAAAATCTTTAAATACGGCATACCGGCGGCAATATCAGGCTCTATTCTGTCAATAGTGGGTGTACAGTCGCAGTCGGTGCTTAACGGATTTGGTACGGCAGCCGTAGCGGCAAATACATCGTCAGGCGAGATTATAAATTTCGTAGCGATGTTTACCGCAGCATTTACATCGGCAAGCGCTGTTTTTATGGGACAGAATATAGGAGCAAATAACAGGGCGCGCGCTCTTGAGTTTTATAAGAAAACCGCTATTATAGGAACTCTCGTAAGCCTTTTTGTAGCGCTGCCGATGCTCATTTTCGGTAGAGAGCTTATAGGGCTTATAATTCCCGGTGAGTACGAAAGCATTGAAATAGGATATATGAAGATGTGGTATGTTATCGCACCGCCTATTGCAGCGCTGCAGGGCTTCAGAGCCGTGAATAACGGCGTGCTTCAGGGCTACGGTGCGACAAGACTGCAGATGGCAAACTCGCTTATCGGAAACTGCGGACTCCAGATTATCTGGCTTAGCTTTATCTTTCCGTATAACCCTACGCTCGATATGCTTTTTGCATTTACACCGATAGCATTGGTGCTGACGTCTCTCTCGTCTACCGTTATGGTTTTGATACATAATCGCAAGCTTAAACGCGGAGATTTGTTTGAACTGTAACCGTTACTAAAATACAGTAATCATGCGAATATGCAAACTTAGCTTTGCAAATACAGCGCGCTTTCGTGTACAGAGTGCTTAAAATTGCGCTAAGATAACGCTTTACGCATTTTGCGTTTTAAATCGCACAGAGAAATATAGTATATGAAATATAAAGAAAACGAAACAATAAATCAAAATATGCAAATAACAGAAAATTTCACTTTTGCAAATGCTCGCAAAAAAGCATATAGAGAATATAAAAGCGGCAAGGCGGAGGCACGGTGTATTTATCGTGAGAAGCGCCGAGCTTTAAAGGATGAATATGAGATTTGCGAGCGAGAGCTTAGAGAAACGTTTAATATTCCGCTTAAAAAAGAACCCCCAAAGCGAACTCTTGCAGAGGAGCTTGCAAACAGCATAACTCACGGACTCGGAGCGCTTTTTGCACTCGCATCCTTGGTAGTGCTTCTTGTCTTATCGGATACTTCCGAGGAATACGCAGGCGCTATAATTTACTCGCTTGGCCTTTTTATAATGTTTATAGCAAGCACGCTTTATCACGCCTTCAGACACGGTAGCGCTGTCAAACGCCTGTTCAGGCGATTTGATTACTCGTCAATCTATCTTTTGATTGGTGCGACCTTTGCACCGCCGCTGCTTTCTGTTGTCGGCGGTACGTTTGGTCTTGTATTTATCATAATCCAATGGGCGATAATCGTTACGGGAATAACGCTTGTCGGAGTTTTCGGCCCTACCAGGCTTCGCTTCATTCATATTCCCGCATACGTTGTGCTCGGCTGGAGCGCGCTGATGCTTTTTCCGTCACTCATCTCCGTTTCGCTGCCGCTCGCTCTTTGGATACTTGCAGGCGGTGTGATTTACACCGTCGGCATAATTCCTTTCGTCCTCAAAATGAAGGGCGCGCACTCGGTGTGGCACCTGTTCGTTTTGCTCGGCGCTTTGGTTCAATGGATTGGCATTTTTAAATATATTTATCTCGCATAGTACAATTACAAATATCGATTAAACCGCACCCGTGTAGAGAAAAAACGTTTAAAGAAAGGACAAAGTATGGAATTACTCTACTTCCTCGAAGGACTTCGCAATCCCGTGTGCGACTTCTTTTTTGAAACAATTACGCATCTTGGAGAGGAGACCTTTTTCCTCATTATCGCAATTTTGTTTTTTTGGTGTATAAATAAAAGAGAAGGGTATTACATTCTTCTCGTTGGACTGTTTGGCACAGTATTAAACCAGATTGCTAAAATAACCTTCCGAATTGAAAGACCTTGGATAAAGGACCCAAATTTTACAGTCGTAGGCGACGCCAAAATTGAAGCAACAGGATATTCCTTCCCGTCGGGGCACACTCAGAATATTGCAGGCACGTTCGGCTCGGTTGCAGCGTATAACAGAAAGAAAAAATGGGTAACGGTACTCTCGGTGGCGATAATAGTTTTGGTCGCGTTTTCAAGAATGTATCTTGGCGTACATACCCCCTACGACGTTGCTGTATCTCTTCTCGTAGCATTGGTTATGGTAGTGGCACTCCGTCCTATGTTTACTACCGAAGAGCGCTTTAATAAGTCGTTCCCGTGGCTCGTTATAGCGGCGGTTGCGATTTCGCTCTTCTTCATTATTTACGTTCTTTTGCTCTCGGGTGATACGACTCTTGACACCGAGAATTATGCCAGTGCTCTTAAAAATGCCTGCACGCTTCTTGGCTGTATACTCGGACTTCTGCTCGTCTATTTCGTGGATACAAGGTGGCTGAAATTTGACACGGGTGCCGCGTGGTACGCTCAGATTATAAAGCTTGCTCTGGGTCTTATCGGCGTTTTGGTTATCAAATCGGGACTTTCAACGCCCCTTACGCTTCTGTTTGGAAATGAGCTTGTCGCAAGAGTTGTGAGATACTTTTTGCTCGTTTCGTTTGCGGGAGCTGTATGGCCTATGACGTTCTCACGCTTTGCGAAGCTGAAAATTCCTGTGCTCGACCGTTTTGGGAAGAGGATTTCCGAGCTTTTTTCAAGAAAAAGAGTGTAATTTATCGTAAGTTTTAAATTTGATTGCTAGTTCTTAAAACCGCAGCAGATAATAGCTTGACCTATGCCGAAGTGGCAACCTGTCTCAAGTATTTATCTTAGCGGTGAAAGAGTTGGCGGAGAAAGAGCAGCGCAAATTTCTTTAAATAACATTAAAATTAAAAATAGAATTAAAAACGCCCAAAATGCCTATCAAAAGCGCAATTTGGGCGTTTTTTTGTAA
>JAEIGA010014774.1_pt1 | contig 11879 bp, 13 predicted proteins | sample 9270691 | NCBI WGS metagenome assembly JAEIGA01 (sample SAMN17057246, study PRJNA624740) | gut metagenome | biome: biome; isolation source: fecal sample | host: Bos grunniens | place: China: Xizang | collected 2019
AAAGAAAGAAAAAGAAAAAGAGGGTGTTTATATTAGTATAAGTTATTATTAGTTTAAAAAGAAAAAGAAAGAAAATTAATAAAAGAAAGAAATATAATACATGATATATTCCAGGAGATTTCAAAAATATTTTAAACTTTTTTAATAAATTATTTCTTTTTTTCAATTATTTTTTGTATATTTGCATTAGTGAATAAGTTCAATGAATGGAGATTTCAAGTAACATGATAGTTTGCTCTTCAACTAGGGTTAGTTGTAAAATATATACCAATTGAACTTTTTATAAAAAATTTCAAGAAAAGTTGATACTTTTCAAAAACAAAAACTATTTATATTATGAAACAAACAACTCAACCAACAACTAGGAGGTACTTCAGCTGCTTCTTTGCAGCAGCTGAATCAATAACACATCAAACAAATACCAACAATGGGACGCAGAAGACTCACACAGGAAGAGGTAAGTGATAAATACCAAGACCTCAAAGAAACTCTTGATTACTATAAACAAAAAAGAGCAAATACCAACTCTGATGCTGAGAAAAACTTTTATACAACCAAAATCTCAGCAGCAAAGAAAAACTTAAATAACTTCAAAAGACAATATGTTGATAGACTAACACCTGAGATTAAAAAACAAGAACAAACACCAACAAAACCAATAATACAAAAACCAACAACTCTCAAAGCAAGAATGAGGGCAATTGAAGAAAAAGCAAAACTTTTAATAGAACAAGCCTCAACGGAAGAAGAAAGAACATCTATCACAGAGAGGCTTGAAATGGTAAGACTACGATATAAATATAGCTATTAAAACAATATATACCTGTAGGTGGAGGGTATAACCTACAATTCGGTTAACAAATATGCATAGAAAAATTAATCTTTAACGAATGGGGTTGAAAATACTAGTAAGGTCAACCTCAAACGTTTTTTAAACCAAATCAACCTCACCCAATAAAGAAATGTATTGATGCAATGTATGAGACGATTTGCCAACAGTCTGAGCCAATGCCAATAAATTTACAGTGGGCTTCTGAATCTCCTTCATAATATAACTGTGCCTGTAACTATAGTAACGACAATCCAAATCCACAAGAGGTATGTTATCATCATTCTCAACATTGCGCCTAACAACCTCTTCATTAACCCTCTGAAACCAATTAACCAAATGCTCACCATGATATGAATAAATATTGTTAACCCTCTTCTTAATGTCCTTTCCAACATAACCCTTCAACGTTGGCAATAAGTAATCACAATTATCATTGAACATCAACATTGTCCTTATTAATACATTCGACTCAACACAACCCTGCAATACCCTTACCTTATATAACATCCCAGTCTTGCTCCTTCTACCATCAATGGCATAATAACTCTTTCCCTTAATATCAACAACCTTTATATCCTTCTTCCTTAATAACGATATATCAACTGGCGCAATTCCCTTCATCCATATTCCAATCATATATAAATAATGAGAATAAATCTCACTGTGAATATCCAATAAACCTTCAATAACTCCATCCCTATAATGCCATAAATTTCCATCCCTCTCAATCAATTCATCCATTAACATTTCCATCATAATATCCAATGTCCTGGAATGAATATATAACTCACTCTTTGACTCCCTATAATCCTTATGATACTTCCAACCATCCAAAGGATAATTATCAATCAAACCCAATCCAACAGCATAATGCAATAAACAAACAACCTTTCCCATATAACTCTTTATTGAACCACTCTTTAAACCATTATCCTCCAACCACCTTGCATAACGCCTGCAAAAAGACTCATTAACCTCATTTATCAATATCTCCCTCCCAGCAAACTTAATCACATTCCTCTTAACAATATTCCACTTCTCAATCGTCTTTGACTCCAAACCCTTCTCATTTATATAACGCTCAACCAAACCCCTAAAATCATTTGTAATAACATTCCTAATATCATCCCTCTCCAATATCATTGAAGGAGTATATACCTCACCAGACGCAACAAACCTATCCCTCTTAACAATCGCTTCATCCTTCTGCTTCTTTAATTCAGCATTAACCATAACATAATTGGGATAACCCTTCTTAACAACCTGATTAACCTTATCCCAATAACGAACACTACAAGAATAACCAGTACTCCGCTCCTTCATTCCATTAAATGAACAACGCAACATAATTGGATGAGTACCATCACTCAATACCTTGTTAGTCCTCAATACTAACTTAATTACAGCAATCGAAACCTTCATAATATATTCATTTTAAAAATTTATAAAATCCATACCCATCTATGGTGCAAGTTATTTTTTATGAAGGCAAAATTAGTACAAATTTAGAACGACAACAAATTTTCTTTGTTAAACCTTGTTAATCAAGTATTTACATATATATGCGATGTAAATATATTTTATAAAAGATGGTTCATTGTGGACTTGCTTGATATTTTGCTAAATAATTATATATCAATAATATATAGGAAATATCAAATATCCAGTGCCATTTACAGTGTTAATATAAAAAATATTTTTCAAAAATCCATCTTTTTTAATTTTGCTTGATATTTATATATAGAAAGAATAATATAACATAATAATATGTCGTGAACAAAAGTTCACGACATTATACAAAACAATATATCATGGATAATAATAGCAAATATTTTGTTGAAAACGAAGATTTAGATTTAAAGAAGTTGGAAGAGTTAAATGAAAAGGCACATCTATTCACATCAATTACACCATCACAGGTGAAACATTACACTGATGCAACAGGGTATACAACAAATGGATTTGGAGAAACAAGGTATTTCAATATTGAATTGAAAAACAGAAATCAGGTATTACTTCAAGATGGTAGAATATCAGGATGTTCGCAAACAGGAAAGGAATACATCGATGAAACAATCTTCATTGAAGACCATAAGATAGCAGATATGTTATTGGACACTATAAATGGCTTAGAACCTCTCTACATCAATTTCTTGGCGAATGGTTGGACAATTATCTTTAACCTATCCAAACTCTCAACCAGGCCAAAGAAATACATTAATATGAGGATTAATTCAAAGGGTTATAAAGCATTGGAATTTGGAAACAGACAGGGATTATACATAAAGGATGCAGCAATCTTTGATTCCAATTATAATTTAATAAAGAAAGCAGGAGAAGATTATTTATAAATGAATGATGCGACACTATTTATCAACTATATCAATGACCATTATCAAGAAATATATAATTCATTCCTAGCGTTTTGTAATAATAAGAATTATAAATTTGATGCTGATATATTCCAAGATACAATTCTCAAATGCTATAAGTTAATCGAGAAACAAGGATTCCTAAAGGATAAATCAGAACAAGGAATGAAGAACTATTTCTTTATGGCTTTCAAACAAAACCTCCAGAGGGAAACACAATATGCAAGGAATCAGAAAAGGGATGGGAATGTTGTTAATATCAATGCAGTAAATGAAAGGTATCAGAATTCCAAGTTAACAGAGCAAGAAAAATTGAAATCAGATTTATATAAAGATTTCGCAACGTTATACCTGTTGAAAAAGGTTGAAGAGCATTTTGATGGTGAGCATTTCTATCTGTTTAGAATGAAGACATTTACCAATATGACTTATGCGAAGTTAAGCGAACATACAGGTATAAAGGGAGTAAGACAGAAGGTTGTTGATGTAAAGAACTATCTGAAACAGAATGTGAAACAAGAGGATATAAGAAAGGAATTTGATGCTATATATGGCGAAATTCTTTAATAATATATGTTAATTAAAAGTATGTATGGAAATATTAATTCAATTTATAGCAGTATTTATTATATTCCTGGTGGTTAGTTATTTCACTTGGTGGTTTACAGAGAAGGATAATGTGCCTGAATTTTTGGAATACAAACCATTTCAATGCAGATTATGTTTAACCTTTTGGCTATTGGTTGGAATATATATTGCAATTGGGATTAGTTTCAAGTTATGGGTGGTATTAATAACTGGTGTAATACTTGCAATATTGAATGCTATTGCAATGTGGGTTAATCAAAAGAATCGTACCATTAAGATTTCTGATTTTGAATAATTTTTTGTATATTTGTAGAAATTTATAATATTATGATTTGGAATAAAACACATTTATCAAATTATTACGAAGTCAGTGATACAGGATTAGTCAAGAGTATTGATAGATACGTAAGCAGCAAAGGAGGAAGTAAGCGCCTAGCACCTGGCAAAATGCTTAAATTTTCAGAAGATGAAGATGGGTATTATAGAGTTGGCATTCATTGCGATGGAAAAGATTATACAGTAGGTGTTCATAAACTTGTAGCAGAAGCATTTATCCCCAACCCTGATAATAAACCTTGCATTGACCACATTAATGGTGATAGAAAAGATAATAGAGTTGAAAATCTTCGCTGGTGTACGGTAGAAGAAAACAATGCTTTTGAATTAGCGAGAAAAAGAAAAAGCGAAGCCGCTTTTAGAAGAACAGATAATAAAGTAAAAATAAGACAATATTCTTTAAATGGAGAAATTGTAAAAGATTTTAATTGTTCAATGGATATTGAAAGGGAATTAGGATTCGATAGGTCTTCAATTTTAAGAGTTTGTCAAGGTAAACAAAAAACTTCATATGGTTTCAAATGGAATTACTTGGACTAAGGAGGATATAGAAATAGTTGAAAAATTAATAAAAATAAAGAATGCTGGATATTATGCATCAGGAGAAGAAGTGACTACCGCATATAATAGAATTCTTCATAAGAATGTAAATGTGACAAACTGCGGGTCATGTCTCAGAGGTAGAATACAGGAATTGGAAGCAGCATTAAACCATTTCAAGGAACTTACAAAACGTCAGGAAATGGCTCAGGAGGCGTTAAAAAATGATGAGCCTACAGTTATTAAGGAAGATGAAAACAAAGCCACTGTAGAGGCTGAAAATGAGCCTACTGAAAAGAAAAGGGTAGGCAGACAAAAGAAGAGTTAATATATGTTGGCAAAATCACATTCGAATAAATCAAAATCCACAAGAAAGGCAAAGAAAACACCTGCAACAAAAGGGATGCCAACATTGACAGAGAAGTATAATAAGGCTGATGCTTTGGTTGAGTTGGTTTATATAGATATTGCTAACGGAGTGACTAGAAGTGAATGTATAAAGAAAATAACTTTAGGCGCATATGATGGAATGGAGAAGCCAATTAAGGCAAGGCAAGCGGCCAATTATTACAATGCTGCATTAGATAGATTTGCTGTTGACACTGACATTGAGGCTGAGAGGTTAAGAAACTTATTTTGGGGTCGTTATGAAACGCTGTATGCTGATGCTGTTAAGAAGGGTGACGTTTACAACGCAAGAGGTGTTTTAGATTCAATGTCAAAGATATTTTTGGGAATTGATGGTAAGAATAAGGCTTCAATTGAGGTTAAGAATAACAATGGTGATGTTAAGATAACGTTTGGTTTTGATACAGGAGAAGAAAATGATAATGTTGTAGATGCTGAAATAATTGAAGAATAAATATGGAGTTATCATTTGATTTAAAATTATCCAAATCTCAAAAGGAGGTATATGATTTGGTGCATGATAAAAAATACAAATATATAACCGTTGTATTTTCCAGACAGTCAGGAAAAACAGTCTTAATGGAGTGTTTATGTATTGAATGGTTGTTTGGAAAGTACAACACAATTGCTTATGTCTGTAGAAACTTTACATTGGCAAAGAAGTTATATAGGGAATTGATAAGGATAATACCTAGTAGTATTATTAAATCGTCAAATGGTAGTGATTTCTTTATTGAAAGTATTTATGGTTCAACTCTTAATTTCTATTCAGCAGAGCAAGGTAGTTCTTTGAGAGGTCAGACATTCACACATATGATTTGTGATGAGTTTGCCTTTCATAAGCAAGAACAGACAGATGGAACACATCTTTGGAATGATATTTTATCACCAACATTGAAAGCAAGAGGAAAGAAGTGTGTATTTGTATCAACCCCACTAGGAAAGAACAATATTTTCTATGAAATGTATCTTAGAGGCCTTGATGATAACTTTCCTCAATATGCATCCATATTAAAAACAATATATGATGATGGATTTGTTACACCTCAAGATATTGAAGAAATTAAAAAAGCAATACCAGAGTTATCATTTAAACAAGAATACTTATGCGAATGGTTAGATGATGGTATAAGTTTCTTTCAAGGCTTTTCTGATTGTTTTGATATTGATTATTCAAATGATGGAAGGTGTTGGTTGGGATTGGATATTAGTGGTGATGGTAATGACGCAACCATTTTAACTAGAGTAAATGACAGAAATGAGGTTAAGCAGTATGAAATAACTGGTTCGCTCGATTTAAAGTACGTTCAAATAGCAAATTTGATAAATCAATTACATCCAGTTGCTGTTTATGGCGAAATAAATGGAATTGGAAGCCCATTTTTGAACGAAATCAAGAAATTGGCTACTCATAGGGGCGTTATTTATGACTGGACAACAACAAATTCATCAAAAGAAGAGATTGTTTCAGACCTTGCTGTTGAAATTGCGAATAAAAACATACATTTTGAGAGAAGCAACACAAAATTATTCAATGAACTAGGTAATTTTGTTGTTTCTGTATCTAAATCAAGGAAATTAACGTTTGCTGCAAAGGGTTCAGGACATGACGACCGAGTGCTCAGTCTTGCAATTGCTCTTAAATGTAGAAAGGATTTCAAGTTATCAGGTAGTCCAGGCATTGCTTTTGTTAATAATGGATGGAATAAATTAGTTATTTAATTAGTTTGTTATCGTGATACTTTGTATCACGATAACATTGGTAAAAAATACATTAATATGGAAGATAAAGAGATTATAAAGGATTTTGGAGAATGGAAAGTTCCAACCAAGTGGTCAGACATTACTTTGAAGGTATATCAAGAGATTGAGAAGTATTACAAGGATAAGGATGAGAAGTTTGATGTGAGAGACGTTTTGCATATCCTTACCAACAAGACAGATGATGAGATAAACGAGTTACCAGCAGAGTTTCTTGATACCATATTGACCCATTTGATATTTCTTACAACCACTCCTGATGTTGGTGAGGCAACAAACAAGATTGTTATTGATGGTGTTGAATATTCAATCAATGTAATGGAGAAGTTGAAGCTGGGTGAATATGTTGCAGTTGACAATGTTATAAAGGCTGATGCATCAGATTATGCTTCAATGTTGGCCATATTATGCAGAAAGGATGGTGAGATATATGATAGCAAGTTTGAGGCTGAAGAGTTTGAGAAGAGGAAGGAAATGTTTGAGAGGCAGCCAGTAACAAGGATATTGCCAATTGTAGGTTTTTTTTTAAACTTGTACATAGTGTCAGAGAAACATTCCCAATTGTATTCTCTGGTGGAAGACGCCATAAGCCTCACTCAGCAGAATATAGACAATTCTCAGAAGATTGGGGTTTCCAAAAGGTTATATTTAACCTCGCAGATGAAAAGATACAAGAAGTTGCTAAAGTCAATCAAATCTACCTGACTGATGCGTTCACATATCTTACATATTTGATTCAGAAGGGTGATATGGAGGAAGCAGAAGAACAATTCCAAGACACTTTGCGCAAGGCAAAGAGCAAACACAGATAATGTTATGTAGCAATAACAATAATAGTTAATGTCGTGAACAAGAGTTCACGACATATTATAGGGTAGGATTCAATTCCTACCTTTTTTCATATGTTTAATAAAAAAATAATATGCTTTATAAAGATGTTGTTAATATATTAGGTGATGCGTTAAGTCGTTTTAAGGGGGTTAATTTCGTTAAATATCAAGGCGATGACCTTAATAATCAGCAGCACAATTATAACACCATTCAGTGCTATATTGATGATATATCGTTATCTCAGTTCAATCTTACAACCAACATTGTAAAGGTTGAGTTTGAGGTATATATATTGGGTTTCCCTGAGAATCAGACTCCTGAGAACATATTGGATGTGCAGGATAAGTGTTATAATGTTGCTATCAATGTTTTGGCTTGGATAGATACAAGGGATGAATTGAAAGGAATAGTTAGAGTTTACGATTATTCAATTTTGACGTTATCAAGGTATACAGACCAATCAAACGCAGGTGTTAAACTATCGTTGATATTGGAGATTCCAAATGGTGTTGATATGTGTACGATGGAAGATAACTTTGGCGAGCCATATACACCAGAACCAGATAATGAAATTGATTTAAACATAAGTGAGATTGGTGAAATAGATTTAAAACCTATCTCACTCCCTAGAAGTGGTTGTTAATGGAAGATAGTTTAGATAGAGTTATAAAGGTTATTGCAAATGATATATTGGAGATTGCAAGAATGATATTGGAATCCAACAATCTTATAAATGAGAAGGTTGGAAAGAATACCATTGCTCCAGACAGTGACCTTTATAAAACGCTTCAAGTTAAGTCAACCAATGATGGTGATGTTGTGTTTGACCTTATGTTGAATGATTATTTGGTGTTTATTGAGAGTGGAAGACGAGCTGGAGCAAAGTTTCCTCCTGTTGAACCAATTGTTAGATGGGCAAGGAAGAGGGGAATTCCAACTGACAATAACACCATATATTTAATAAGGAGGGCAATATCTAGGGATGGCATTCAGCCAAGACCATTTATGGCATATATTTTTGAGGAAATGGATGCTAGATGGGATTCAACTTGGTCTGATAAGATATTTGATAAAATAATGGAACAAATTGATAATTTTTTTAAGTAATGAATGGAATAAGATATAACAACGAAAGTGTATCAAACCTAATCACCCTGACTGATGTTCCAAACATATTGACCATATATGGCCAGGAAGGTGGAACATATGCGGAGGTGTATATAATGATTCAATCAACGTTAAAGGGGGCAACGACTCAGGATAATCAGTGGTGGTTTGAGATTATGGGAGAGACTGTAACAAATGTGATAACACCTAGTAATGCCATTAACAAGAATTTCTACATTAGTGATAGCGTTTTGTCCACCATAGCTTCATTAACAAAGGCAATAAGAAATTGTCCAACTGTTGCTGCGAATTTCTTGATTGAGAATACAACTAGGAGTGGCACACCTTGCGTTAAATTAAAGGCAAGGAATATTGGTTCATTCTGGACAAGTTTCAATGATTTCTTCAAGACAAATATTGAAAGTACGTATTACTCAACTTATGTTATCGCAGGTAGTGCAAATTCTTCGCTTGTGGGCGCAAAAATTGACGTAGATGTGTATAGTGATGGTGACTACGTTACAACGCTTGAGAAGAACTTCTATGGCTCTGAAACATCCTTTAATTTATCTCCAGTGCTAACAACATTTGCTGAATATGGCAAATTAAAGCCATATACATTGAATGTCAGTTCAATCATGAGCAATGGCGAATATTCCGCACTTGGAAGCATTGATACCAATTACATCAGTGTTGGTTATATGGTTAATCAGGGATTGAAATTTATACCAAATGGATTATCATATGCCCAGAACTTCTCAAGAGGTAAGGAAAGGGAATTTGCAAACAATACTTTATTATACCTATATGAAAACAAAGTTGATTTATCATTATTCACTGGTAATTCAGGAGGATATACCCTAAAAATAGATTATCTTGATTCAGCGTACAGAAATATCACACCAACAATCACAAGGAATCTACATTGTTACACCAATTCTATAGATGATTTAAGTATAGTTCTTAATGATAGTGGTAATGCTTATTTCCCTCTAGCTTTTTACATAGATATTACTATTGGTAGTCTTCCACCTGTTAGATACAACGTTATAAAGCCAATCAAGGCAACTGAGTATTATCAGAGAATCCTCTGGAGGAATTCATATGGAGGCATTAGTTTCTTCGATTTCACTGGGCAAAAGACTGAAACAAGGGATGTTGAGATAAGCACATATGAGAAGAACATCTTTGATTACTACACTGACCCAATGAATGAGTTGGAGAAGGTATATAACAATGAGGTGAAGTACACTGTAACGTTGAAGTCTCATCTGTTCGAAAATGATGGAAAGTACATCTTCAATGATTTGCTTCAATCTGCGAATGTCTGGACTGAGATAAATGGTGAGAAGTATGCCATAATAATTGATAGTGTTTCAGTGGATGAAACTGACCAGAATAACATATATGAGGCAACTGTGAAGTATCATTATTCACAAGAACCTTCACTTATTTAAATAAGATGAACGTGCTCTTTGAGCACGTTCCACTAATATATAATTAATATGGTTTATAAAGAGCATTTCCTAGAATTACATATAAATGGTTATAAAGTGGATTTGGAATCTCAGAAATCGTTAAATTTGAGATTTCAAAATGAATTATATAATCCTGAGAAGATAAGTTCCAATCAGGCAGAGTATTCTTTTGAATTTGAATTGCCTAGTACTCCAAATAATGATAAGATATTTGATTATGCAAATAACCTTTCAAAGCCAAACAAGTTTCATTCAAGATGGAATGCTGAAGTGTATGCTGATGGTACTTTAATATTCGAGGGTTCACTTACATTGAATGGCTACAAGAACAAGATGTACAATTGTAATTTGGTGAGCGTAAAAGCATATTCTTTGGATGAGATATTTGGTGACGCTGTTCTAACTGATATTCCTTGGGAAATTCCTTTTGATGGCGCAGGGCCTGCATCTTCTGGATATACCATTGATTATTATAATTCTCAATTGGATGGAAATGTTGTATTCCCTCTTGTTTCATATGGTGTTTTTCAAAAATCCCCAAAGAGCCAAGATTCAGTTGGAAAGAATTACACATCAAAGTTTGACCTTGATAAATATAACAGATGGTACGTTGAGAGTTTCTATCCAAGCCTTAATATGATTGAAACAATGCGTAAGGCTTTTGAATTTAAGGGATATACAGTTGCTGGCGATGCATTTAAAAATGTATACCTCAAGGATATATTTATGAGTTGCAACCTTGCTGATGAGCAATCACCTGATTATAATCTTGGAAATCCAAAGTTTGGTAAGGTTGATTTAACTGTTAATTGGACAAACCCATTGGACACACCTGGAGCATCTTTATTTGATACAGGAACAACATATGGAACAACTCAAGACTTGAAGTTTCCTTATCTGGCGACAACACAATTAACTTATGACCTTATAAATGGAACGGACAATAATGTTGATTATAACTTGTCAGAAATCAAGTTGTATGATATGCTTTCAACCCATGATGGAGGAAGTGTTACTCTGAATCAAGAATCTTCATATTTGTATCAGCCAAATGAACATTTGATTGTTATTCCAGCTGATGGATTTTATAAGATTAAAATGGAATATTCAGCGCAATTGCTCACAACATCAGCAATAACAGCCATTCAAATGGTGCATGAGTGGTCTGATACCACAACAGCAATGACAAATACATGGCATGATGAAGATGTTACATTTAATCCTGATTTCAAGATAACAACACCTCTTGAGGTTCAGTTGGTAAGGAATTATGACGAGAATGTTGAACTTATCAAAGGAAAGTACAATATATTTATTCATGATGGTTATCCAGATAACACCACTGAAATGAATCAAGGCAGATATACAAACTATTCCAATTGGTACACTTGTTTCCCTCATGAGAAATTGGGAGGTGGTTGGTATACACCTAATCCTACATCTGTAAATGCTATAACACCTCAATATGATATGACAGCAGGAATTGGTTATGTACCTGCTAATGGTGAACTTATGGCTTATGACCCTGTTGTAAATCCTGGCTTCATCTGTGGCTTTTCAAGTATGGGAAATAAGGAAGGTGGAGGAACGGCAGCAATCATAAAGAATGGATATTCTTGGTCAAAA
>JAEIGA010014775.1_pt1 | contig 11879 bp, 11 predicted proteins | sample 9270691 | NCBI WGS metagenome assembly JAEIGA01 (sample SAMN17057246, study PRJNA624740) | gut metagenome | biome: biome; isolation source: fecal sample | host: Bos grunniens | place: China: Xizang | collected 2019
AAAAAATAATTTAACATAACTTAATATCCTTGTTTAACGAAGGACAAAAAGGAGCAAAGGGAAAGGTTATTCTTTCTTCTTTACTTCTCTTACCAGGGTTTCCAAAGGGATGGAATCCCCTTTGGTCGTTCTTTTGGGAAAGCGGGGAGTATGAGGGGTGAAAACCCGTTTTATCGAAAAAAATGGGTGTTCACCCCTCATATAGTTTTATCAGGTTTCAAACCTGAAAAAAGGAATATTTAGTGTTTCAGTCATTTTATGATACAATGATTGCCGCAGATAGATGGCAACTTGTTTTAGAAGGTTTAGGAACTACAGTTTTAATTGCAATTTGTGCAATTTTAATTGGTACAGTTTTGGGTTGTATCTTTGCATTAATGAAAATTTCAAACTCAAAACTTCTTAGGGGAATTGCAAATGTTTACACAACTGTAATTCGTGGAATTCCTTTAGCAACCCAATTAATGATTTTTTATTTTGTTGTATTTGCTCCTCTTGGTTTGAATCGCCTTTTAGTTGCGATTTTGGCTTATGGTATAAATTCTGGGGCTTATTGTACAGAAATTTTTAGAGCAGGAATTCAAGGAATTGATATTGGTCAAACAGAGGCTGGTCGTTCTTTGGGTCTAAATAAATGGCAAACATTATTTAAAATTGTTCTTCCTCAAGCAGTGAAGGCAGTTTTGCCAACATATACAAGTGAATTTATTGTTTTGATTAAAGAAACTTCTGTTGCAAGTTTTATTGCAGTAACAGATTTAACCAAAACTGGAGATATGATTCGTAACGCCACATATAACGCATGGATTCCATTGCTTACTTGTGCTGTAATTTACCTATGTTTGACATTAGGCTTAACAAAATTATTTTCTATGTTAGAAAAAAGGTTGGCTCGAAGTGATAGAAGTTAAGAATCTAGAAAAACACTTTGGAGACCTAAAAGTTTTAAACGGGGTTTCTGTAAACATAAAAAAAGGTGAAAAAGTTGTTGTGATTGGGCCTTCTGGGTCTGGGAAAAGTACTTTTTTGCGTTGCTTAAATCGATTAGAAGAACCAACTGATGGACAAGTTATTTTTGAAGGTTTTGATATCACAGATAAAAAAACCGACATAGATAAACATCGGCAAAAAATGGGAATGGTTTTCCAACATTTCAACCTTTTCCCTCATCTTACTGTTTTGCAAAACATTACACTTGCCCCAATTACACTAAAATTACAATCAAAAGAAGAAGCATATAAAAATGCATTAAATCTTCTAAATCGTGTTGGTTTAATTGATAAAGCAAATGTGTATCCTTCTACATTGTCAGGGGGACAAAAGCAACGTATAGCCATCGTTCGGGCTTTAGCTATGAATCCAGATGTTATGCTTTTTGATGAACCAACTTCTGCTCTTGATCCAGAAATGGTTGGGGAAGTTTTGAACGTAATGAAGCAACTTGCAGAAGAAGGCATGACTATGGTTTGTGTAACCCATGAAATGGGATTTGCAAGAGAAGTTGCTGATAGAGTAATTTTTATGTATGATGGAATTATTCTAGAAGAGGGAACCCCAGAACAAATTTTTGGAAATCCTCAACAAGAAAGAACAAAACAATTTTTACAAAGCGTTTTATAATTTTCAATTTTATACAACTGAAATAAAAAAAGCTGTCCGAACATTGAAGTGCAAAGTGAAATGCACCCAAATTATTGGACAGCTTTTTTTTGTAGAAATATAAAAGATTATGCTTGAGAAGCTTCTTCCTCGCCTTCCTTATTTTGTTCCATTTGTGCTAATAAAACAGGATTTTGTACTAAATCTTCAAGATTCAAAATTTCGTCGGAAGAGAAAATTGCATCAATATTAAGGATTATAATAAATTCACCATCTCTTTTTCCAATTCCACTAATAAAATTTACTGAAATATTATTTCCAAACTTTGGAGCTGGTTCCATATCCTTATCTTCAATTTCAATTACTTCTTGAACAGAATCAGCAATTGCACCAAAAATGTGAATTTCGTCTGGATTTTCGATTAGGGATTCTGCATTGCCATTTTTTGCAATTTCTAAAACAATAATTCTTGTTTCTTTATCTGGTTCATAGTTAGGTAAACTAAATTTTTTTCTCAAGTTTATAACAGAAATTCCTCTATCTCTCGAACTAATTAAACCTTCAACATAATTTGCAGCACATGGAATTCTAGTTATGTGTTTATATTCAAGAACTTCTTGAACTTTATTAACTTCAACAGCATATTGATTATTATCTAGTCTAAAAGTTAAAAATTGTTTTGCCATTTTTCCTCCAAACACTTTTTAATTCAAATGAATATATATATTTTAGTTTGACAATCTTATTCTTTCAAGTATAAATTTCTATAAAAATGTAAAATCATAAGGGAAGATTTTTGTTCTTTTATAGACATAAAAAATCCCAAAAGATATAATATCCCCATGAATGAAATGCAACCTCCTGTGGGAGAAAAAACAGCCCTTGTGGCAATTATTGGACGTCCATCTAGTGGAAAGTCAACATTTTTGAATACAGCCAGTGGAGAAAAGGTTTCTATTGTTTCTCCTGTTCCTCAAACCACACGTAACGCAATTAAAGGAATTGTAAACACATCTTATGGTCAACTTGTTTTTATTGACACTCCTGGATATCACGATTCTGAAAAGAAATTAAACTTAAAACTAAAAACCATTGCAGAAGAAACGCTGATTGATGGAGAAGCTGTTCTTTACATCATTGATTCAACTCGAGAACCTGGGGCAGAAGAAGAAAAAACTGCGGCTTTGCTTAAACCTTATGCAAATAAAACCGTTGTTGCTATCAATAAAACAGATTTAAAAGAATCTCGTCCAGAAAAGACTCGTGGCTTTTTGAAAACACAACTTCCAGAAATTCCAGATTCTCGGATTTTTGAAATTAGTGCCGAAAAGGATATTAACATCAATGAAGTGTTAAAGGCTTTGTACGATTTTGCACCAATTCAAGAGCATTTATATCCAGAAGAATATTACACTGACCAAGAAGTTGATTTTAGAATTGCAGAAGTGATTCGGGAGCAGGCTATGAATCGCCTTCACGAAGAATTGCCCCACGCAATTTATGTGGATATTGCAGATATGGAATGGCGAAAAAGTGGCAAAGAACTTTGGGTTCGCGCCTTTTTGGTTGTGGAACGGGAAAGTCAAAAGGGCATGGTAATTGGAAAAGGTGCTTCTATGATAAAAACCATTCGCATTGAATCAATAAAAACCATGCGTCAAATATTTGACTATCGCATTGATTTGGATTTGCAAGTTAAGGTCAACAAAAACTGGCGTCAAAAAGACGTGATATTAACAAAACTGCTAAAGTAGTTAGAAACTGTTATAAATAAGCGAAAAGCTGGAAATCAATTTTGGTTTCCAGCTTTTTTTATATAATGTTATTTTTTGATAATTTCATATAAAACATTGATTGCATCGTTTGAAGGACAGGGATAATCTGGTTCAAGAAGCAAATCTTTTTTACTTTGGTCTATTCTGTGAACTATTTTATAAGAAATTGAAAGTGCAATTTTTGAATTTGGTAATTGAAATCTCAAAATATCTATATAACATTCTGGTCTGTTTGTGGAAGGTTCCCCAATAATCTTTCCCAAGTTGTTATCTTGAATATATTCTGCAAAATCTGTTGCAGCGCTAAAACTTTCATTATTTATTAGAATAAAAACATTTCCCGCAAAATTTGTGTCATGTTTTTGGTTTTCAATAATTTCTGCTTTATACGATTTAAAAAAAGGACCGAATCGGATTTCGACTGCTCCATCCAAATATGAATCCACATCTAAGTATCTTATGAACTCATTGGCTACCCAAGAATTTCCACCACCATTTCCCCGTAAATCTACAGCCAGGTTTTTAATTTTACAAAGCTTTATAAGCCCAAAAAATGTATCTAAGGTTTTCAAATATTCATCATTGCAAATACATTCTGTTAAGGTAAAAATTCCGAGACTATTTTCTGTGTCAATTTTGAAATAAACAAATTTGTCATTATTTGGGGTTGTCTCATTTGTCTTTACAAAGGAAGATGATAGACTTTCGATTTCTTCTTCTGAAAATCTTCTACTTTCCAAAAAAGGTTTTAATCTATTGATATTTTCATTTATTAAATCCTTAGTTGGCAATACAAACTTATGGGAAAAATCTTCGTACCCCTCTTTGGTTTTATAGGTGTAGACTACATTTTTTGATGTATCAATTCCAACTAAAGAAAGATAATCTTCTCTAAAAACGTAATTTGAAAAAAAATTCTTTTTTATTCCAATATCAGTTTCAAAGGAAAAGCGAGTTTTGAAAATTTCATAAAACTTATTTACATCAATTCCGTTGATAGCAACTGGATTTCCGAAGGCAAGAAGTGGCAAAAAATCGTCAATTGAAAGAAGATTTTCTGTGCAATAAAAACAGCGTGTGTGTCCATCTCCTAAAATTGCATAAACTTCAGAAATCAGTTGATATAATTTTGAAACGGTTATTTCATCATTTTTCAAAATGATTTTTTTGTTTTGTTGATATTTTGATGTTAAAAGTTTTCTAAGATTTTTTGCTTCATTTGTTTTTTCAATCCAAACAGGATGTCGAGATTTTATCATTCTGAAGGCGAAATCAAAATCTTTTATAGCTTCTTTTTTAGAAATATAACTTGAAAGGCTTTTAGTAGTTTCATAGGTACTTACTGTGTTTCTGTATGGATTTCCCCAAAGTACAACAGCAATTCCTAGGGATAAGCCAAACAATCCAATAATCAATGTAATTAAGGTGAGTTTTAAATTAAATCTGATTTTTTTCATGGATAGAACGATATCATAATAACTAAAAAAGATAAATTAATATTTAAAAAAAATGTAACATTTCAGTTTGTTTTTAGTTATATTTAAGGAAAGTATTATAATATATATTTGGAGAATGAAAGTATGAAAAAAATAATCAATGTTGAATTATCAGAAAATGAAGTTTCATTAAGTCTTGATGGAATTGATAAATCAGAAATACTTCCAAATGGATATTCTTTAGATGATTTGGCTACAAAAATTGCAAATTTGTTAAACACTTCAAACAAAGAAAAACGTGATGTTGTAATTGATTTAAAATCTGGGGTTATTAAACAAAATGGAAAAGAAGAACGCCTTTTAGCAAAGGAAATTGAAATCTTAAATTATTTTTATAGTCATACAAATGAAATAATTTCCAGAGAACAATTATTGAATGAACTTTGGCCAAAAAATAAAAAAGAAACAACAAGAACTTTAGATGTACACATTTCAAGACTTCGTCAAAAACTTGGAGATGTGGAACATGCTCAGCAAATAATACAAACAATTCGCGGTATAGGGTACAAATTCATTGAACCTTAAGTTTTTTTTAGCTCCTCCTTTGTGTTTGCCTTGCATAGCGTCGCTATGCAAGGCTTTTTTTTATCACAATTTTGATTTTTTTCCTAAATTTACTCAAAAAAATGTTATCTAGAACGCAATATTATATATGTAAGGCCTTTACAAAAAGTTTTTATTTCAAAAGTTTGTGTTGCAAACTTGCTTATGAAGGAGTATTTATGAATCCGTTAAATTCAATTCTTATTGAAGGAAATGTTGTTCGAGATGTTGTTTTAGACGAAACAGCGAAGGGGACAAAATTTTGTCATTTTTCAATTGCAGCAAACAGATGTTACAAATCAGAAACTGGAACTTTTGAAACTGAGGTTTCATTTTTTGATGTTGAAGCTTGGGGTTATGTAGCAGAATTATGTGCGTCGAATTGCAAAAAAGGTCGTGGTGTTCGTGTTGTTGGAAGATTAAAACAAGGGCGTTGGACTGACAACTCTGGAAAAAAGATGGCTAAAATTGGAATTGTGGCAGAGCATGTGGAATTTAGACCAGTATTTAAAAATGAAAAAAATGAAAAAACAAAAGATTCAGTAGGTGCTCCCAATGTTTATAAATCGCAAAACATGGAAGCAGAGTTGGCTGTTTTTTAAGTCCTATGAAAAAAGTTTAAAAAACAGATAGTTTTTGTAGTAGGGAAGCTAATTTTGTGCCGTAGGCTTTGTCTGCGGCCCAAGTCCCTGCTAATTCTTGGATTGTGGGAGCTTTGCCTCTAGGATTTACATATTTATATCGGGAATCTACTAGAGTTTGCTTTAATTCCCTTGTGGTTCCATAAGCATGTAAGTGTTGGACGTGGGCTCTTACTCCAAGAAGCTCAGTTTCAAATTTGTTACCAGGATTATTTTTATCAATTGCTCCTAGTCCACAGAAGTTATTCATATCTTCCGTAACTAGTCCTCCAAATTTTAAGTATCCTGTTTCTAGGCACATTTGAACAAAAGCAATGTCAGAATTTATTCCTTCAATTTTACACTCATTAACATAATACTCAGCAAGACGCATAACTTTTTCGTATTGTGCATTGGGATTTTGAGATATAAAAAAGTTAAAAAGTTGTTGAGGAGTTTTTACACCCGTAGAATCAATAAAAATTGAGGGTTCTTGAGAAATTGGTTTTGTATTTGATTTTGGAAGTGTTGAACAAGAAAAAACAAGTGCAATAATCAAAACAGAAAAAAATATATGGATTTTTTTATTCATAGGTAAAATATCGGATTGTAAGTGATGGAAATAAAGAGAAATCAATATTCAATAGATTATTATCAAAAATCTGAAAAGCCAGAAGTGAGAGAAAAAGTTTTAGAATATGGTGGGAAAGACATCACAGACCTTGAATTACTTATGGCTTTGCTTGGGAATGGAAAAAAGGATATTCCTGTGGCGAAGTTATCGGAACAGGTTTTGGAAGTTTTATACACAAATAATCGTGAGGAAATAAAAGAAGCCTTGTTAAAAGTAAAGGGAATGGGGCCTGGAAAAACAGCTTTGATTTTATCCGCTTTGGAATTTGGAAAAAGATTTTATTCAAATCCTCAATCAAAAATTTTATCGGTAAAAGACGTTGTTCCACTTTTGCAGATTTTTGGAATACGTAAGCAAGAACATTTCATTTGTATCACCTTAAATGGAGCCCATGAAGTGTTAAATATAAAGGTGATTTCAGTTGGTTTGTTAAACAGAACTGTTATTCATCCTAGAGAAGTTTTTTCTGTAGCGATTGCAGATAACGCAGCGGCGATAATTGTGGCTCATAATCATCCTTCTGGAAGTTTAGAACCTTCAACTGGAGACTGGGAATGTACACAACGACTTTTGGATTCCTCTAAAATCCTTGGGATTCCTTTGCTTGATCATTTAATTATCACTAAGAAAGGATATTTTAGCTTTCTTGAAAATACAGATTTGTTTAAAAGTTGATTTTTGTGGTTATTATGTGATTTTTAGGAAAAACTCAACTTCGGCTCGAATCCGTTTTAGAAAATCTGTTGTGAGTTTTAAGCCATTATGTCCGTCAGGAAAATGCAAATATAGATATCCGCAGTCTAGAAGAAGGTTTTCAAGATTTGAAGGTTCTTTTTCTCCTGTGAGAATTTGCTTGATTTCAAGAAGTTTTTGATGTTGAATCTGTAAAAAATCTTCTATATGTGTTTTTTGAAAATCGAGAAAATCTTTTGAAAAGTTTATATCATTATTTTGTGTGGGTTTGTTTTCTAATTGTGTGAAAAACTCTTCTTTAGAAATTTTTGGCAAATTTGTTTCCATTCCAAAATTGCTTAAATCAAAAATATTCTTACATTTTGAATATCGATTTTCAAAATGTTGTCCGTAATTGTATAAGACTTTTGAAGTTAGTTCTAATTTTTCAGGCTTTGTATATGAACTTTTCCCTTTTATATAAAAGTTTCCACCAGAAAAACTTGATAAAAATTGTTCCGTTGAATTGAGTTTTGTATTTTGCATTAAAACTGAGGTATGAACAGGAGAACCTTTGCAGTGAGTTTTTCCTGGTAAAAAAGAAAAATCAGTACCACAGCAAAAAATATTTTGATTTTCACTACGAAGATAAAGAGCAAGTTCCAAGGCAACTAAGCCTACAGAACCAAGGGGCTCAATAACAGGAATGTTTAATTTTTTTGCAAGAGATGAAAATTCTTTAAAAAACGACTCCGATGTATATTCAGAAAGGAAAAAAGCAACTTCCCCTTGTAAGATTCTTTTTATAGAAGGTCTAGAAAGTAAATCACAAACAAAGGAAACTTTGCTATTTTTACATCCAATATAGGCTTTTTCAATTGCTAGTTGTCCTTCAACCCCCACAACTATGTCTGGGGTTATTTCATATTTTTTAACAACTGGCAAAGAGGCATCACATGCTATGATAAAAAGCTTTTCTCTAAGTTGTAAATAGTTATTCTTTGATTTCAAAACTGGTAAAAAATTATCTAATGATAAACCTGTTCCTAAAATAAGAATGTGTTTTCCAAAACTTTTTTTTGCAATTTCATTCAAGGTGTTGATTTTGGGATTTTCTAAAATGTCTTTTAAATTCTTGAAAAAATTACTTGCATAAAGGCGGCCGAGTTTTATTAAAGTTGTGCGGTTTTTCCAAAATTGTGAAATACTTTCATCAAGCAAAGTTGTTACTTCTTGATAAAACTCTTTTTCAAATTGGGCACCGCCACTAAAATCAATAGGTAAAACCCTTTTAAAATTACTTATTTTTGGAAAATCAATTTGAGATGAAAAACTTGAATCTATATTATTTACTAATTTTGCAATTTCCAAGGGATTATTTGGATTTGCGTAAAAAAAGGGATTTTCAGTTTGTAGAAAATGAGAAATTTTAGATTCTGTACAATTGATGGAAAAATCATAAAGAATTTTATTTTTTTCTAAAGCAAGAATAAAACAGTTTTCTGGTAGTTTTTCAAATAATTCCTCTAGGCCATAAGCCAAAAGTGGGGAAAAACATAAAATCAAAGTGTTGGGTAGAATATTTAAACTGTTTATTATTTTTTTTATTGAATCTTTTGGGGCGTATTTTGAATAAAGGGGCTTGTTTTTGTATAAGACAGAAAAACCCTGTCGGGTTTCCACCAGACAGGGTTCATTAATATTAGAATTATTCATTAGTTGGCATGTTAGCTAAAAGTTGTTTAAAATAAACATCTAATACGTTGTTTTCAACTTTATCGCTATTTAGAACAGAGTTTTGAATTTCATATTGATCAATCATTGATGTGTAGTACATATAAGTGAAATCATCTACAGGTTCGCCATTTTCTTCACCTAAGTATTTTAGAACAACTACATAATTTCCAAATACCATTGGGCTTGAAATTTCGTTTTGTTCTAGACCGAATGCAGTTTCAAAGAATTCGATGCTTGATTTTGCAGAAGCCAATGCTGCTTCTGTTGGAAGATATGAGAACATTGCACTATCACCAAAGTTGATTGGGAATGGTCCAATTTTTGTTGATTCAACATCATATTTTGTTGCAGCAGCATCAAATCCTAGAGTAATTGCATCAGCTGCGAAATCCTGTGCTAAGTTGATAAAATAGTCTTCAACAAGACCTGCTTCATAAGTAGACATATAAGTATTTACAGTGTCTAACATTCCTTCGTCTGAAAAGTCTGCAACTGTGTTTTCACCTTCGCTACGGAAAATTGCGTAACCGCTTGATGTTTTTACAACATTTGAAAGTTCCCCAGCCTTTAGGTTTAGAACAGCGTCTAAATCAGCTTCTGAAGTTAAAATCACTTTTAATTGATATTTATAATTGTTTGTGAATAAACCGTTTTCATCTGTTGTACGTTTTGTTGAAAGGTTTGCAATTGCGTCTTCAAATGTGATTTCATTTTTGTTGATTTGTTCTAAAATTGATTTTAGAGAAGCTTCGTCGTCACCTGTGATTGCAGACAAATTGTGTTTTACGAATAAATCAGCGTTTTCCTTTCCGAATGCAACAAGTTCTGATTCTGGATAGTTGTCTGTTGAAAAGGCAACCATATCAAATGAACGTTGGTAAACATTCATTGTTTTTACGAAATCTGCTTCTGCAGTAGTTGCTTTTATACCATAAAGTCCTGATTGAGAACCAAAGTAATCTTCAACATAACGACTGTAAACAAGTTCTTCTTTTGCTGCATCATAAAGATTGTTTTTATCGTTGTTTGTCATATTTGCAACGAATTCAGCAGGATTATCTGTTTGTGCGTTGATGTATTGAAGCATACGTTCTGTTATAGCTGTTTCAGAAGGGATAAATCCAGTTTCTTTAACATCTGCTGTAAAAGCCATGTTAATTACAGTTTGATTAAATGCGTTTGATAATAGTTGGTAGAAGTTATCGTTTGTGATTTCTTGACCGTTGGCTTCTGCTTCAGCATATGCTTGTTGCAAAGCTCCCATGAAGTAAGAACCATTTTCGTTAGTGATTTTTTCACCGTCATATTTACCGTAAACTTCAAGTCCGGAATTTGCAGCATTTCCAGACATTCCTGGTACATAGATAAATGCGAAAGCTGCAATAACAAGAATTACTATTGCACCAATCTTAGAAGCTAAACCTTTTTTTGATTTATTTTCGTTCATTATTTTCTTCCTTTTTTTTAGGTTTTTAAACCAATATTTAACTTAAAGATTTTACCACCAGATACTTGTAAAGTCAATGTTTATATGGGTTGTTATTAGAATTTTTCAGTTTTTGTAAAAAGTTTGTGAATTGAAAATGGGATATGGACTTTTTTATCAACAAAAAAAGCACCCCGAAAATAGTAACGGAGTGCTTTCGTAAAAAATCAATCTAAAAAATTATAGACCAAAGATTGAAGCGTATTCTTTAAGAGCGCCTGTCATATCTCCAGATAGAACTTGTTTTGTTAGGATTTTTCCAAGTTGTACACCTTCTTGGTCAAAACTGTTTAGATTCCAGATGAAACCTTGGAACATGATTTTGTTTTCAAAGTGTGAAAGTAGAGCACCTAGACTTTCTGGTGTTAGTTGATTTCCGTAAATCAAACTTGATGGACGTTCTCCAGCAAAGTATTTGTTAGGATTTTCGTTATCTTTACCACAAGCAAAAGCCACGATTTGTGCTGAAAGGTTTGCACAAAGTTTTTTCTGACTTGTTGAACCGTCAACTACAACATCATTTCCGTTTTGGTTTTCGTTGAATCCGATAAATTGTAGAGGAATAATGTCTGTTCCTTGGTGTAAAAGTTGATAGAAAGAGTGTTGTCCGTTTGTTCCAGGTTCACCAAAAATTACTGGACCTGTTACGTAGTTTACAGGTTTTCCGAAACGGTTTACAGATTTACCGTTACTTTCCATATCAGCTTGTTGTAGGTGAGCTGGGAAACGACTTAGAGCTTGGCTATATGGAAGAATTGCTGTTGAAGGATAACCTTGTGCGTTTCTTTCATAAACACCGATTAAAGCATCTAGTAGAGCTGGGTTTTCTTTGATATTTGCGTTTTTAGCTGTGATATCAGCTTCGTTTGCACCTTTTAGGAATGCTGCGAAAACGTCGCCACCGAATGCTAGTGAAAGTACTGCGCCACCAACAGCTGATGTTGATGAGAAACGTCCACCAATATAGTCATCGATGTAGAATGATGCAAGATATTCTGGGTTGTTTGCAAGTGGACTTGTTTCAGAAGTAACTGCAATCATGTGATTTGCAGGATTTAGTCCAGCTTTTTTGATAAAATCTTTTACAAAAAGTTCGTTTGCAAGAGTTTCTTGTGTTGTTCCTGATTTTGAAACAAGTACGAAAAGTGTGTGTGCTAAATCTACTGTTGAAATAACAGCTGCACCATCGTCTGGGTCAACGTTTGAAATGAATTTTGCATTCATTTTTAGTGTGTTGTTCTTTTTTGCCCATTCTTCTAGAGCTAGATACATAGCACGTGGACCTAGGTCAGAACCACCGATACCAATTTGAACAAC
>JAEIGA010014776.1_pt1 | contig 11879 bp, 14 predicted proteins | sample 9270691 | NCBI WGS metagenome assembly JAEIGA01 (sample SAMN17057246, study PRJNA624740) | gut metagenome | biome: biome; isolation source: fecal sample | host: Bos grunniens | place: China: Xizang | collected 2019
ACGGCCTGTTCCTCCAGAAGGACGGGCAGCGCATCGAACTGGCCTCCGGTCTGGTGCAGTGGGGACGGTTCTACCGGAAAATCCTCCACTCCATCGAGGACGGAACCTGGAAGAAGAGCGGGAAGGAGACGGAACCGGTGAACTACTGGTGGGGCTTCTCCGCGGATGTGCTGGAGCTCAGCTGCACCGATGCGGTGCCGGAGGGCACCCGGCGGCTGGCGGAGGAATTCCAGCGGTATCTGAGCTGGGGCGTGTGCCATCCCTTCCGGGGCACCTTTACCGACCAGAACGGCGGCGTTCACGGCAGCAGGGATGAGGAGATGAGTCCCCAGCAGATCGCCGAGATGGACTGGCTGCTGGAGAATGTGGAGGGGACCATCCCCGTGAAAGAGAATCTGACGGATCCCGCCCGTGAGATGGTGGATCTGCAGGGAGTACTGGAGGAGCGTTTATGAAGATCTTGGCCATTTCGGATATCGAGAGCAAGGCGTACTGGGATTTCTACCGTCCCGGGATGCTGGATGAGTTCGATCTCATCCTGTCCGCCGGGGATCTGGATCCCGCCTACCTGGAATTCCTTGTCACCATGGCCAAGTGTCCCGTGTTCTATGTGCACGGCAACCACGACGGCCGTTATGAGCAGACACCTCCCGGCGGATGCGAGTGCATCGAGGACCGGGTGGTGGAATATCAGGGACTCCGCATCCTGGGGCTGGGCGGTTCCCACCGGTATAACGGAGGACCCCATCAGTACACCCAGAAGGAGATGCGGCAGCGTCTTCAGCGGACACGGCTTCAGCAGAAGAAGGCTGGGGGCGTGGACATCCTTCTGACCCACGCACCGGCCAGAGGCTTCGGGGACGGAGAGGATCCCTGTCATGAGGGCTTTGACTGCTTCCGGGAATTCCTCACCGCAAAGAAGCCCCGAGTGTTCATCCACGGCCACGTGCATCCCGACGGCGTCAAACGGACGCCCCGGAAGATGATCATCGAGAACACCATGATCATCAACGCCTACGAGCGCTATCTTCTGGATCTGGAGATGCCGGGCGATTGACAGGACACCGCTTCCCGTGGTAGATTCGGAAAAAAGAAAATAACAAGTCCCGCCGCCGGGTGGGAATCGCAAAGCGTCGGTCGGTATCGTTAGGCCTTAGAAGATACCGCACGGCGCTTTTGTTTATCAGGAGGGTAACTATGAAATGGATCATGCTTCTTATCGCAGGGATGACGGAGGTGACCTGGGCCGTGGCCATGAAGGCCTCGGAGGGATTCACGAAGACCGTGCCCGGCATCATCACGGTGGTGGGATACATCCTCAGCGCCGTGTTTCTTTCCACGGCGCTGAAGGAGCTGCCGCTGGGCACCGCCTACGCCATGTGGACCGGATTCGGCATCGTGGGCACCGCCGTGCTGGGGGTGCTGCTGTTTCACGAGAGCATGAGCGTCACCCAGGTGATCTGCGTGCTGCTCATCATCACCGGGATCACGGGACTGAAGCTCACCGGCTCCTGACAGAATGAAAACGCAGAGCGTACCGCTTTTTTACGGAACGTTCTGCGTCTTTTTCTGTTCAGTCCAGGATCTCCCGGATGCCCCGCACCGTGCGGGAAACGGGATCGGTAAAGTGGTTGCCGGGATTCAGTTCCCACCGGGTATCGATGCCCAGGGACCGGTAATGGTCCCGGAGGTGCTCCGTGGTGTCCTGCACCGTGCGGAGGACCGGATGCCGCGTCTTCGCCTCCCGGTCTCCCAGAGACAGGTAGATGCGCTCCGGCATTCTTACCGGCTTCGTTGTTTTCAGATAATCTTCCGCACCGGGGAACCACAGGGAACCGGACATGCTGGCACACCGGGAGAAGACATCGCACCGGGTGAGGGCATACAGGGCGAACAGCCCCGCCATGGAGTATCCGGCGATGGCGGTAAAGGAGGGATCTCCGGGGATGTGCTTCAGAGCTTCCGGAAGATATTCCTCCCGGATCCGGGAAAGATGTCTGTCGGCGCCGCCGGAAAAGGGAGGATCCTTTTTCGACAGAGCAGGGGCCGGCCACGGGGACAGATCATCGTCCCAGCGAAGATCCCGGATAATGAGAAAGGAAAGATCCAGACCGGAACATGCTTCCGCCACCCGGTCGCCTTCCTCCGCGAAACTGTTCAGGACGATGAGCGGACGATCCGGTGATCGTGAGGGGTACAGGCAGACGGCGGGTAAGCCATCCGCCAGGAGGACAGATTCCATATCGGGATCCCTTCTTTCTTGCGTTTTCATTCCGGGGAAATTATACTGGAGAAAACCGAAAACATCAATGATACAAACGATGGGAGAATACAATATGAGCAAGACACTGATCGCCTATTTTTCCGTTTCCGGAAATACCAAAGCCCTGGCAGGTGTGCTGGGGACCATGATGAATGCCGATGTCTTTGAGATCCGGCCGGAAGTTCCCTATACCGAGGCGGATGTCCGCTACACCAATCCGCTGGCACGGTGCAACAGGGAGAAGATCGGAAGAAAGGATGTGGCCATCGCCGAAACCGTCCCGAACTTCGAGGAGTACGACATGGTCTATCTGGGATTTCCCATCTGGTATTACGGCGCGCCCAACATCATTCAGACCTTCTGTTCCTCCTACGACTGGACCGGAAAGAAAGTGGCCCTTTTTGCCACCTCCGGCGGCAGCGACATCGGAAAGACCATGGAGAAGCTGCGCCCGTATTTCAAGGGAGAGCCGGAACTGGTCAGCGCCAGAGTATTTCCCGCACCCGATGAGATCCAGAACTGGGCGGAGGAGATGAAGTGATCTACATCATCCGCCACGGACAGACGGAACTGAACAACCGGAAACTTCTGCAGGGAAGAAGCGACCATCCCCTGAATGAGACGGGACGGCAGCAGGCCGCGGAGGCCGGAGCGCGTCTGCGCAGGGAAGGCATCGTTTTTTCCCGCGTGTATTCCAGCCCTCTCCTCCGCGCCGTGCAGACGGCGGAGATCGTATCCCCGGGTACGGAGATCCTCACGGACGACCGCCTTCTGGAGATGGATTACGGTCCCTACGAGGGCACGGATCTGTCCCATCCGCCCGAGGAAGTGCTCACCTTCTTCCGGGATTTCATCCACAATCCCGCGCCGGCAGGCATGGAGCCTCTTTCCAGGGTGGTGGCCCGAGGAGCCAACTTCATGAAGGATCTGGAGGGAATGGAGGGCAACATCCTCATTTCCACCCATGCCATTGCCATGAAAGGGATCCTGGAAGCACTGACGGAGGGTTCCGGAGGACGGTACTGGAACACCTATGTGGGAAACTGCGAAGTGTACCGCACGGAATGGAAAAACGGAGCGTTTTCCACACCGGAACCGGCATTTCCCAACGAAAACTGAGACCATATCATGCGTCTGCGCGCCGGATCAATTTCAGATCCGGCGCTTTCGTTTGCCGGAACGGGGATCCGGTGCTCCGAAAAAAACTGAAAACCAGTTGTTCCTGAGGATTTTCTTATGTTAAAATATTAAAATAAGCTGAAGGGGTGATCAGGATGGCGCACTCGGATATCACGAAAAAAGCCCTGGCGGACAGCCTGAAAAAACTGCTGCGCCAGAGGGGCATCGAAAAGATCACAGTGGAGGAGATCTGCGCGGAATCCATGGTGAGCAGAAGGAGCTTCTATCGGTATTTCGTGGACAAGTTCGATCTTCTGACCTGGACCTACAATTACGACTTCTGCCGCATGGTGGAAGTGCGTCCGGACAAGACCATCTGGGACTATTATCCGGAGATCCTGAAGTACATCCATGAAGATCCCCAGTTTTTCAAAAACGCCTTTTCCTATACCGGTCAGAATTCCTTCCGGTACTTCTGCTTTGAGAAACTGTATCCGCTGATCCTGAACGATTTCGGCAATGTGTTCTGCAACGAACGGGAAGCCCGTTTTGCGGTGCAGCATTATGTGTATGCCGCCTTCGACGGTTACGTCTGGTGGCTCAGCCAGCCGGAGATCATGCCCTGGGAGGAATACATGGAGCTTTCCATGGGGATCATCCGCACTTCCGCGGAGGGCATCGTCCAGTCCTTCAAGACCTTTGACGCGAAACAGGAGAAAACACCATGACGGAAAAGGAAAAGATGCTGGCAGGCCAGCTGTACGATCCCACGGACGAGGAACTGGTTCAGCTGCGGGAGAATGCCCACGGCTGGAACGTGGACTATAACGCAGCGAAGGAGACGGAAGAAGATCTCCGGGAAGCGATCATGGACAAACTGGTGCCCAACCGGGGAGAGAACGTGTACTTTCAGGGGCCGGTGGCCTTCGATTACGGAGTATTCACCTCCGTGGGGGAACGGACCTACGCCAACTTCAATTTCACCTGTCTGGACTGTGCACCGGTGACCATCGGAGCCGATGTCTTTTTCGGACCCAATGTGTCCATCTATACCGCCATGCATCCCCTGCGATGGCAGGAACGGAACCTGCGGCGGAGGGAGGACGGGTCGGTGTACGATCTGGAATATGCAAAGCCTGTGAACATCGGAAACAACTGCTGGATCGGCGGCAGCGTCACCATCTGCGGCGGAGTCACCATCGGAGATGGGTGCGTCATCGGCGCCGGCAGCGTCGTGACGCGAGATATCCCGCCCAACTCTCTGGCGGCGGGCGTACCCTGCCGGGTGCTGCGTCCCATTACGGACGGGGACCGGATGGAGGATAACGAACATGAATGAAACAAAACGGAACAATCTGGAGATCGGGACACGGTACGGCGTGGTGGAGGGATTCACCCACGGCGGATGCTCCGTCTGGTACGGCATCCCCTTCGCAAAGCCTCCCGTGGGAGAACTGGCTTTTCGGCATCCGGAGCCGCCGGAGCCCTGGGAGGGCGTCCGGAAGGCCCATTGCGGTTCCGCCAATCCCATCCAGTCGAAAGGGGATTTCTCCATCGGCAACAACAGCCAGGACTGCCTGTATCTCAATGTCTTCGTGCCGGAGGAACACACAGGTCCGCTTCCGGTGATGGTGTGGTTCTACGGCGGCGCCTATAATCAGGGCGGCGCCGGGGCGGTGCGGAAGGACAGCGCGGAGCTCCTCTACGATATGGCTCTGTTTGCCCGGGAATCGGGCTGCGCCGTGGTCTCCTTCAATTACCGGCAGAATCTGTACGGATTCCTCAATCTGCATTTTCTGGATGAACGTTTCGATCAGAACAACGGACTGTACGATCAGATCCAGGCACTGCGTTTCGTAAAGGAGAACATCGCCGCATTCGGAGGAGATCCGGACAACATCACCCTGTTCGGCCAGTCCGCCGGGGCTTCCTCCATTCTGGCTCTCATGGCGATGAAGGAGGCGGAGGGACTGTTTCACAAGGCCATCGTCATGTCCGCCAACATCGAGCACTTCTACACCGAGGAGGAGAGCCGGAGATACACCTATGACTATCTGAAATTTGCCGGCGTTTCCCGCCCGGAAAATCTGGCTGCACTGAATGAACAACGGGTGTGCGCCATCAACGAGCGTTACGCCGGAAGACTTATCATGAAAGGGGATGTCCGCTGTGCCTTCTCTCCGGTCATCGACGGAGTGACTCTGAAGGAGGAACCGAAAAAGGCGGTACAGCGATGCAAGATCCCACTGCTCATCGGCAGCGTTGCCCAGGAGGCGAACCTCTTTATCAAGTGGCTCCCCAAAGCGATCCTTCCCCTGGCGCCGATGGTCATCGGACTGAAGGTGGAGAAAGGGTCGGCACCGCTGGAGACGCGTGTGAGCGATGCACTGACACAGCATATCTACATCCGGCCGATGCAGGAGATCCTGGACGGATATTCCGGGCCGGCATGGTGCTACGAGTACCGGTATGTGTACCCCGGCAGCACCATGGGGTGTTATCACACCTGTGAACTGCCCGTTCTGTTCGGTATCGACCTGCTGGGCAAGGCGGATGACCCGGAATCGATCCGCATGGGTCAGAAGCTGCGCCGGATCTGGGGCACCTTTGCCCGGGAAGGAGATCCCGGCTGGACACCCTACGCCAAAGGGAAACTGTGTTTCCCCCTCGATTCCTGAAAAAACAAACGATCCATGCCGCAATTCGCTGCGGCATGGATCGTTTCATGTCTTGTTGTTCTACGTCGTCACTGGGAGATTGTGAAAACCGTGTCTTCTTCCATGGGAAGAGCACTGCGGACAGACTTTTTGCCGTTTTTCACCTCGCGGCCGTCTCCCGGATCGATCTGAAGAAGGGTGTTTTTCCTGATGCGGAGAAGTACGTCCTCCTGACCCTTCTCTCGGAGAGTCACCGTGACGGCAGGGGAGGCATTCCGCGCATCGTTGAGGAGATCCTGCAGCCGGGCACCGGTCTCCGGCAGAGGATCGGTATAGGATACGGTCATGGTTCCGATGGATTCCTCGGAACCGTCTTTTTTCAGCAGGGTGGTGGTGTTCTCCAGCAGTGCCAGAGTGGCGGCGTCCAGGATGTATTCCTCCCGGATGATGTCGTCTTCCCGGGCATCCAGCATGGAATAGAATTCCGCATCCGTGCCTGCCGGCCGCCGGGTGATCACGTGAAAGGCGCCTTCGTATTCCGCTTCCTCCTCGATGGTCTCGCCTTCGGAGAAGGCCAGAAGCTGAAAGTCCCCGGAGAGGAACACCACGTCTTCGGGAACGGATGTGCTGTACCGTATCGCCGGTTCCGCATCCGCATCCTCCGTCACGGCGGCGAAATGGGGATCGTCGGCGTGTACCAGCACCCGGGAGGAATCCTCCCTGTGATAATACGTGTCCTCATTCATCCAGGTCTCCGTTTTGCCGTAGAGGAGATGATCGGAGGTCAGATGCACCCGGTCGTGATTCATCCGCAGGGCGGAGGACTGATTGGCCATGGCCAGATACTCCAGCGGAACGTTGCTGCTGTAGATGGGCGCCTGGGTCTCCGCGGAAACCTCGTCCGGAGGAGATTCCGGCTCCGATGCAGTGCCGCATCCGGCGGCAAACAGCAGGGCGCCGGTGAGGAGAAGGATATGCAGTTTTGATCCCTTTCGGCGCGACATGCCAACACCTCGAAAACCAAAATCACCGGCAGAAAGGATCGTGCCGGAAACGTGGAATATTATAAATGTTTTTGGGATCAGCGTCAATTTCAAACCGGTGTTCCGTCCGGTCCGGCCGGCGGCATCCCTGTCAATCCGGGGCGGAACATGCTATAATCATTGTCAGCAACACACAGGAGGCAGACCCCATGAGCATCATTACCCGTGAAAAACCGTCGCTAGACCAGTGGCTGAAGGAAGCCAAGGCGGAGGAGACCGCCGGATCCTGCGGCATGTATCTCGTTCATAACGGCACTGTCCGGGAAACGGCCCGTGCCCAGGTCCGTCATGGACAGGAGAGCCCCGCTGTCACCGGTATGGATTTTTCCTTTGACCGGGAGAAGGTGGAGCGGGCCATGGACGAGGCTCTGGAAAAGGAAGGGATCTTCTGTGTGAAGGTATGGCTCAATTCCGGGCATCTTGAGCCCGGTGACGATATCATGATGGTCCTTCTGGGCGGGGACATCCGGCCCCGGGTTGCGGATGCCCTGTTCTCTCTGGTGGAGACCATCAAGACCCGGTGCGTGGTGGAAAAGGAGCAGTTCGATGAGTAAGTGCAGATCCCTTCCGGCGCTGGTGCTGCTGGTGGCGATGCTGCTGTCCCTGCTGACTGGCTGCGGTATGGTTTCCACGGTGGACGTGTACGACGGGGCCAACTTCATCCCCATCGAGCCCGCCTCCAATGTTCCCGTGTCGGTCCTCGGCAAAGAGGATTTCATCGCCGACCAGAACGGCATGCCGGTGTGCAAGAGCGAGACCTTCCTCGCCCAGCGGGGCGTGGATGTGTCGGAGTTTCAGGGAGACATCGACTGGGAGGCGGTTGCCGCCACCAATGTCCAGTTCGTGTTCCTGCGCTGCGGATACCGGGGCGCCAGCGAGGGCGGCCTGTCGGAAGATCAGAAATTCGCCGACAACTTCGAAAAAGCCCATGCGGCGGGACTGGAAGTGGGAGTGTATTTCTACTCCCAGGCCCTCAACGAGGATGAGGCCATGGAAGAGGCGGAACTGGTAACGCAGATCCTGGACGGGCGCACGCTGGAACTGCCGGTGATGTTCGACTGGGAACGCAACGACACGGTGGAAGGGTCCCGGACCTATTCCGCCGACGGAGAGGCGGTGACGGATGCCGCCGTGGCCTTCTGCCGCCGCATGGAGCGGGCCGGCTACGACACCGGCGTCTATATGAACCTGAATACGGGGTATCACACCTGGGATCTGTCCAAACTGGCGGACTATACCATCTGGCTGTCCGATCCCGGACCCTATCCCCGTTTCTACTACAAGGCGGATTACTGGCAGTACAGCTTTACCGGCACGGTGCCGGGCATCCGGGGGAATGTGGATCTGAATTTCCGCTTCCTGCCCCGGGAGAGCTGAGAAAGGGAAGAGAGATGGAGATCGTTCAATGTAGCCGCGTGGAGGGGATCCACTATAAACTCATCCCCGGACAGACCCGGTTTGCGGTGGGATATACGGATTACGAGGACTTCGTGTCCATGCCGGACTGGCTGGAACAGGGCGGCTATCAGGGCTCGGAGATCCGCTTTCTGGATCTGGAGGACAACACCGTCTGGGTGCCCTTTGAAAAACGGCGGAACGTCCTGTACGGCAATGCCCTCCTGTCGGAGGGAAAGCTCTGGTTCCTGCGGGGCGATTTCAATGCGGGAACAGTGACACTCATCGCCTTCCGCCCGGGAGACCGGCCGGAGGAGATCCATTCCATCCCCGTATCGGAAGTGAATCTGTATAACCTGCAGATCCTGCCGGACCCGGTGCATATCGTCAGCCAGAGCGATGAGCTCCGATGCTACTATCCCGAAGCCTTCCGCATCCCGCTGGAACCCAACGAGACTGCCGAGATCATCGACGGCGATACCGTGTGGTGCAGCGCCTGGATGGAGGAAGGGGTGGAAGAAGGCCGGCTGACGGAGTCCTACCGCTATTACGAGACCACCGTGGCAAAAGACCGCAGGGGGAATGTCCTGTCCCGTCAGACAGGGGATCTGAACCTGTTTTATGACGGCGTCTGGCGCCTGTCCTGATACACCGGAGGAAAGCCGGCATACCCGCCTGGATATCGACCGCCGGCTGCGCGATGCGATCCGCGTCTGGTGATCCGGACATAAAAAAAGAACAGGGGAAGCTTACGATGAAGCTTCCCCTGTATTCGTTTTGCGGTCCTGTCATTCCTCGGAGGAGGGCTCGCTTGCCACGGCTTCCTCGGCGATGACGGTCTCGGGATCCGGTTCCGCGGGATCCTCGGCCATCTTCCGGTTCAGTTCGTCCAGCTGTTCGTTGAGCTGACGGGCCTTGCGGAACAGTGGCTCGAAATAGGAGCCGGATTCCGCCTCGGCGGTCTCGTAATAGAGCTTGCCGATCTCCATATAGACTTTCTTCAGATCCTCGTTGACTCCGCTTGCCTCAAATGCGAGACGGGTGTTGGCGCGGATCTTTTTTGCCTTGTCGGTCAGATCCTTCACGGGATCGTCGGAAAAGCTTTTGGCCTTCTCGTTGGCGGCGTCAGAAAAATCCTTGGCCTTCTCCGCGGCGGCACCGGTGAACTCCCGGGCCTTCTCCGTGGCGGTGTCCTTGAATTCCTTGGCAAAATCCGTGGCAGTCCCGGTGAACTCCCGGGCCTTTTCCGTGGCGGTGTCCGTAATGTCCTTTGCCATCTCCCCGAGGTTGTTCAGGGTCTCTTTCAGTATGTCTTTATAGTCTGCCATCGTATTCCTTCCTTTCTCGTTTGCGTGGCCGGAACGCTGCCGGCCGGAGGTGATTATTCCTGCGGACCCTCTCCGGCATCGTCCCTGCCGGATTCGGTGTCCGATAATTCATAACGGATTCGGTTGATATACAGTTTTGACGGGTCATGAGGCCGCCGTGCCTGGATAAGGAGGATAACTCCCGTAATGAGGAACGTGGCCAGACCCAGTGCCTGGGAGACCCGGATGACGCCGGGGATCAGGAACAGACTGTCGGTGCGCAGTCCCTCGATCATGGCGCGGCCGAGGCCGTACCAGCAGATGTACATGAGGAACACCTGCCCGTCGTATTTTCTCGGTTTCTTCCGGACATACAGGTTGAGCAGGATGAAACCGGTGAGGGTCCACAGACTCTCATAGAGGAACGTGGGGTGGACGTATACCGTCTCCTGACCGGGCCGGGTCAGGCCCATGCGGCAGAAGATGTCCGTCTGCACGCCGAAGGCTTCCCGGTTGATGAAGTTGCCCCAGCGTCCGATGCTGTGTCCCAGAAGCATGCCGGAGGCATCGGCGTCCAGCAGGGCCCCGAAGGAGATTTTCCGTTTCCGGGTGAAGAACAGCAGGAAGGTCACCGCGGCGATGATACCGCCGTACATGCCGATTCCGCCGTCCCACACACGGATGATCTCGTTTAAGTGCTGCGAGTAGTAGTCCCACTGAAAGATCACATAGTAGATCCGGCAGCCCAGCACACCGAAGAGGATGCAGCCGATGGCCTCGTCATACACGTCGTCCTTCTCGATGCCGAAGTTTTTGGCGTGGGTCACCACCCATATCAGGACCGCCAGAAAAGCCAGCGCCAGACTGACGCCGTACCAGTAGACGTCGTGCCCGAACAGCTGGAACGAGGCCGGCGGGTTCATGTGAAGGTCTCCCAGCATGGGGAAGGAGATGACCGCATCACGCATCATGGTGGATGTCATACCGTCACCGTCCTTTCGGCAGCACGAGAGACATCACCAGATGCTCCGGTGCCAGGACCTGTTTGAGAAACTCGTTGCATTCCTCCGCCGTGATCAAGGGAAGGATCTCCACCGAGCGCAGCGGATCGTATCCGCCGAAGGTGCCGTCCACCTGGCTCAGGGCCACGCCTTCCACGTCCTCCAGGCCCCGCAGCCGGGCACCGATGGAGGCTTTCTTGATGCGGGAGAGATCCCGGGAATCCACCCCGTGACGAAGGTTCTTCTCAATGGTCCTCACGATCTCTTCGTAGACCTTCTCCGGATCCGGGCTCTCGCCGCCGAGAATGATGGTGGCGGTGCCGGCGGAATAGTCCGCCTCGTAATCGAAGTCCCGGCTGATAAGTCCGGCGGCGTACTGTTCCGTATAGAACTCCGAGGAGGAGCCGAAGAGCAGACGCAGCACCAGTCCCGCCGTGAGCTTCTGGCGGAGAAGGTCCTCACCGCGGGGAGCGGGGGCGAACTTGGCGCCGATGTAGAACAGGGGAGCGGCCACTTCCATGGTCATGGAGTGACGTTTCTCCTTCGGCTCCGCCAGATCCTCCGGACCGAAATCCGGCTCCGGAGCCGTGCCCGGTTCCTTTGTCAGGATCTTCCCGGCGATATCCCGGACTTCCTGAGGATCCACGTCCCCGGAGACGCACAGGGTCATGTTGGAGGGATGATAGAAGATCCGGTGGCAGTCATAGAGCACCTGGGGAGTGATCTCCCGGATGCTCTCCACCGTACCCGCCACCGCATCGCGGATGGGGTGGTGGTCGTACAGCAGCTTCATCAGCTGGATGTATACCTCAAATCCCGGGGAGTCCTCCGTCTGACGGATCTCCTGGCCGATGATGCCCTGTTCCTTCTCCACGCTCTCCTCCGTAAAGTAGGGGGTGGAGACGAACTTCAGCAGCATCTCCAGGTTCTCCCGGAAATTGCGGGTGCTCTCGAAATAATAGACCGTCATGCCGGAGGAGGTGAAGGCGTTGGGATCGGCGCCGTTGGCGGAGAGGATCTCCAGCGCGTTGTTTCCCTCGGGCATGTCGAACATCTTGTGTTCCAGATAGTGGGCGATGCCGGCGGGGGTGTCC
>JAEIGA010014777.1_pt1 | contig 11879 bp, 6 predicted proteins | sample 9270691 | NCBI WGS metagenome assembly JAEIGA01 (sample SAMN17057246, study PRJNA624740) | gut metagenome | biome: biome; isolation source: fecal sample | host: Bos grunniens | place: China: Xizang | collected 2019
ATCAAAATTCTTCCAAATTCCGATACCAGAAACCGTCAACAAAAGAAACAATGCCAAACCGATAATTTTCCATTTCGAACGTCTCGGCTTCGCATTGAATTTTTCGCATATCTTGTTGACAGCGCTGTCATAATGCTCTTGCGCGGCGACAACACCATTGAAATCAACGATCTCGGCTATATCGGGAGGCAATGTTTTCTTGTCGGGGAAATTGAAATCCCGCAGAAATACCGGGACGATGTTTTTCCCGTGCTTAAGAGCATGGGCGATTTCAAGACGAAACCAATCATCCTCGCGATTTTCACGCAAAGCGAGGGAATTCTTGCTCATAATCGCAAGCACATCAGAGCATTGTTCAATTCGACTGTAAAGTTGTTCATTGAACTTCCCTCCGCGCAATGTCTCCATGTCAAACGAGACTCGATAGCCCAACTGTTTCAGACTATCATACAATAACTGCGCCGTTTCATACCCGCCATCACGGCGGTAGGAGATGAATATATCGTATCGTTCATTCTTTTTATCGTTCTTTTTCATAAGCGGCTCTACAAAATTCAACCCAATAATATAACTTTACTTTACGAAATACTGTGGGAATCAAACACTTTTATAAATCGCATACCCCTTCTTCACAATAAACTTCAAGGTTGAGGCAGCCGTATTTCGATCATATTCCTTTTCCGACTCGGGCAGTTCACCGTACGGCACAAGGCAAGGATGATGCTTCCTGGCGTCATCTCGCACCGGACCGTAAGTCCAGCCGTCGTTAATGCGCCCCTTCGCCCATATGTCATGAACATTCTCGGCGAGCGCCTCAATTAAATCTTCAAATTCTAATGGCAACACAACATCCGAAACATCAATTAGCAGCGGATTATACATGATCTTTTTCATTTAAGCCCTCCTTTTCAAGCAGTACGCGAAAACCTATATACGCGTCCCGACATTCTGGCGAAAAAACAAATCTGTATGCGCTGCGACATGCCCCCGCCTCATCTTGACACGACCCGCCTCTTCTTATCCTAAACGCCCCGGAGGAAACAGGCTCGGGATTTACTACCGTCACCTCCGCATAAGCATCATAGCAATCCATACACCACTCCCATACATTGCCGTGCATATCGTAAAATCCCCAATCATTCGGTTTTTTAAGTCCAACTGGACAGGTCCCTTCGGGCCGACCGAACTCCCTCCGATTATTTGCATACCAACCCATCTCATCCATCACTCCCGTTCCACCATATGCACCGGACGAGCCTGCGCGACACGCGTATTCCCATTCTGCTTCGGTCGGCAATCGCACCACAGACCCAGTCTTTTCGAAAAACTTCCGCATGAAATCAACGCAGTCATACCAGGAAACAGACTCTACCGGATGATTTGGCGCCTGGCACAAAGATGGATTGTATCCCATAACCGACTCCCACTGTTTCTGTGTAACTTGAGTTTCCCCCAACCAAAACTCTTTAGTAAATTTAACCTTGTGAAGCAATTCGTCGGCAGAGCGGTTCAGCTCCGTCAAGGGACTTCCCATCTCAAAACCACCTGGAAGGCAACGCCTAAAACGCATTTCGATTCCATCTGATATCGAAACAATCTTCACGTTCTTTGACAAACAATCCTCTCTGCCGACAGAATGTCTTAGCACTCGTTTCCTTATCTTCTCAAGAACTACAGACCCATATTCTTCCCGTGTAAAATCTATCCAGTCTATTCCAGAAAGCAACAATCTTACAGAATTATCATATGGTGCATCATCAATACGAATTGGTATTATAGGTTTGTTTAACTCATCCGCAAAAACGACCTCTCTCAACGTCCATTTTGAAACGTTTGAATTAACGGATGAAAAAAACACAAGCGCACTGGAATCCTGAATGGCACGTGCTAAAATTGACTGGAACGCGTCACCGCTTTCAACCCCGTCTACATCCATCCAACAACGTACACCATGAATGGTTAACCAATTATAAATATTATGAACAACTGCAGAATCCAACCTGGAATAACTGATGAACAAATCATATTGCGGCGTTAAACCTTCTAATTTGCTACATTCACTCATATTGTCACCTATTTAATCTTTAACGAATTGTATAGATCTATAAGCCCTCGGCGCTCTTGCTTAAGCTTGTTCACATCTCGCTTTGGATCTCGCCCCATGCTCATTTCGGCCTCCGTATATTTTATGAGATTCTGCAGATAGGCCAGTTGCTTCGTAAAAGCATTCCTTATCATTTCCATATCCTCTTCTGAAAACATCCACCCTGCCGATTTTGCCTGACCGAACCTGTCTAATGCCATACGCCACTCTTCATACGCATAATAGTCCAAGGCCTCCTTGCGGTACTTTTCTCCAATTGTGCTCTCCAACTTGACTTCAGTGCTCAAGACCCATTGTTCCGGTCTCTTTAACCGCACCACGTCCCCGCTTTCAACATTTACTTCGAAAAACTGTGGCGAGCACCCTTTCTTCCTATATTCATATTTATGAACTCCCGGATTAACTTCCATATCTGCATCCAAAGGCTTGCCGTCGATAAAACATACAACACCTTTTTCTAAAGTTGGCTTCATGACTACGGCCTTGAGCGGGATCCAGTCGCCAATAATCGGCAAAACAGCAGACTGAGCAGGGTTAACCAAAAAAAATTTCTTTTGATTCAAATATCCTTTTCTCTTGTATTCTACGACATGCTCTCCTGGCAGCAGCGTATATGGCTGGTCAGCAGCCTTACCATCTATTTCACAAATAACCTCATCAGGCAACGGCGGAAATATCACCTCTACAGGAGACGGCGACCATCTTTCTGGAGAGGGTATCACCATCGAACGAACTCCTTTGTTGATATCGAACTTAATTGACTGCTTTTCATACCCCTTCCTTACATATACACACTCGTGATGTCCCGGCATCAATAAAAGTCCATCTTCCAACAAAATTTTCCCGTCTACATAACATTCAACCGAATCGTCAAGCTTCGGACGACTCACATTGACCGGTGCGAGCGAAAAATCTTTTAATTGAACTACTACACTCCGCCCATCTATATCTTTAGGGAACGGACGAGGCTTATACCCCTCCAAACTCATAAAATGAGCCTCGGGATTCCCCTCTGGAAATCTGAACAACACCCTCTCTCCATCTGAAATTTTTCTATTGTCCGCCGTTAGTTCCTCGCCACATGCGTTACGCAGTTCTCCAACAACAAGTTTTTCGCATTTCACGATAGAACGACGAAACTCTTCCAACTCCTGACGCGAATACAATCCCGCATCTTCGCTAGTCAGCATCGCCCGAGCATCAGAGATTCGTTTCCTTCGATCTCCAAAAGGTTCGTCGCGCAATAGTGTTTCAAACTCGAGTTTGAAATTCTTGCGTCGAAGCTTCTTTATCTCTATGATGTTGCTATCATTTGTCTCAACTGTTTCTGTGGTGTCGTAATTCGCAACAGTTGAATCAGAAACGGGGTTTTCCGTTTTCTCAACAGCCGACGATTCTCCGTTTTGAAACGGAGTTTTTGATTGAGAACCAATCAAAGTCCAAATTAAAGCAACACACGCGCCCGATACCATTGACACGCCCGCAATCAATAAAAACCATCTACGCCAAAACGATTTAAACTCAGGCTCTATCCTGCAAAACTCTTCTTTTGCATGCTTTTTTCTTAACCAATTCCGCAAACTTACTTCTTCTATTAAATTCTTAGGATCCCTGTTGGGAAATTCTTTCTCTGAAACATCTCGATAAAACAGACGTCTAATCTCTATAGCCAACTTTAACGCGTCCGACAAGCGCTTAGACACGTCCGGAGCCGTCATTTTACGTAACAAATTCAAAAGTTCGCCGTCAGAACACACCCTCGGATCGCTAAAATCTGGAGCCTGCATACTTTTTGCCCTATCAAACAAAGCCAACAACCCCGTTGTTCCTGTCGGAAGTGGAGGATACGGTCTGCGTCCTCCCGTAAGAGCCTCATACATACATAAGCCAAGAGCGTAAATGTCCATGCCGGGGCTACCTCGATCCGCAGTAATGGCAATCTCTGGCGGAGCATAATCATATGTACATGGCACAATGCCCGACGTAAAAGTAGAGCCTTCAACTCTAACAATGCCAAAATCCATGATAGCTACATGATCCATTCGATCTGCAGGATAATAGAGATTGCTCGGCTTTATATCTCTATGAACAATCCCCTTCTTGTGCAGTATGGCTAAACCTCTCGCATACCGCTCAAAAGCGAGAAGCACCATCTGTTTCGACAAGCCCCCCTTACCGTTTTCCGCAAATTGCCTAATAGTATCCTTCAAAGAACTTCCAGGCATTCCCTCTAGAAAGCGCATCACAAGATACGAACCCTCCATCGTCTCAAAGAAATCCAGAAACTTGACAAAGCAAGGATCATCCAACTGCCGCAATACAGCCGCTTCTTTCCTAAATCTGTATGCGTATTCCTGATTCAAAAGCCGCTTCATCGCGACAATGCGCCCCGTCTCTAGACATTTTACTTTGAACACTTCGCCAAAGGAGCCTCTTCCCACAAATTTCAATCGTCTATAGGTAATTTCTCCATGCGGAATATCGTAGAATGACAAAGCCCTTAAAGAAATCTTAAAATCCGAAAAAGTCGCAAAACGCATTGTCCTGTCAATGGCCAAAGCGCGGTCAAAAACATTGTCAATCCCTTTAATCAGCCTGCTTACCATTGGATTGATCCGCAATGCCGAAATCGATGACTTCTTCCGTTCCGCCCATCGCGAAAAATATCCTCCCATACCTATCTTGTTCAGATCTGAATAAGGCAATTGCCCGATCAAAATCTGATGCAGCACCACACCTAAAGAAAATATGTCACTTATCTGATCGCCTCTAAATGAAGGTTCGATAAAATCGGGGGCCATATAGTCCCAAGAACCGCGAATGTTACCAGATTCCGTAACCGTACCGTACTCCTGTCTAGCGACGCCGAAATCAATCAGTTTCACAGAACCGTCCCTGCACAGAAAAATATTTCCTGGCTTGATGTCCCTATGCGCAATCTTTTTTGACGTCACGTATTCCAACCCCGACAAAACCATTTCTGCCAGTCGCAGACTCTCATCGACATCTAAACCAAGCACCGACTTCTCTAGATACTCTTTTAAAGTTTGCCCGTCAAGAAATTCCAACACCACAACATGTCGATCATGCTCTCGACCCTTCTCGCAGAAACACCCCAAATACCTGACTACATTAGGATGAGTCAAACCCTTTAGTTCATGAACCCGGCGCTGTACTCTTGTCCATCGCTGTGCTGCATTTACTCCATGTTCATAAGATACCTTAAGCGCAACAATAGTTCCTTTTGGAACTATACCGTATAAATCACGAACGCACTTCGCCTTCCATACCTTACCTTGAGCGCCAGAACCGATTATATTCAGACACTTAAAGCCCCCGATCATATCATCCATCGACGCCATAGCATACACCTCATCGCAAATGTAGAAATCTCAAGAAATAATCTAAAAGTTTTGATCGCCTCGAAACAAAAGCTCCTTTAACCTGCTGGCTTTCAGGTACCGGCGCTTCAACATCGACAACTACTACGCTTATATTATCTTCTCCCCCCGCATCATTCGCCGCCTTAATCCAGGCACGTGCCGCAACTTCCATTGTTGCACTATACTTAGACAAACCAAGAATATCAGCATTGGAAACCATTCGCGTCAGCCCGTCGCTGCACAGTAGAAATCGGTCCCCTGGCTCAATATCAATCGAAGTTTTTTCAATTTCGACCTTTGGCGCGACACCGACAGCACGAAGAATCATCCCCCTAAACAAGGGATTTATCTCCCGTTCATCTTCCACGCCCATCATGTCCGCAACCGAATGATCTTTTGTCAGCTGCAGTATCTCCCCATCTCGAATCCGATAGACGCGACTATCCCCGGCATGAAGAACATACCCTTTGGACGGATTATACGGATTCATACAGAGCGCAACAAAAGTAGATCCGCAACATTTAAGATTTTTACCTTGAGCATGCGAATATATCAACGAGGACGCTTTCTTTATTGCAGATTGAACAACCCCCAACACCCCGTCAGCCCAGGCGACGGACATTGTCTTAGATCCAAAAAAGTTTGCAGTTTCTTCTTGAAGTGCCCTAACGATGGTAGATGAAGCAACCTCACCGTCCTCTCCTCCTCCCATCCCATCTGCAACGCAAAAAAGTCCTACTTCAGGAAGGATAAGCACGGCATCTTCATTATTTTTCCTCTTCTGCCCCATGTCGCTCAGGGCAAACGCTTTTATGCTTAACTCACGCGCAATAGACATAACTCATTTTACCGCAATTAGATCATCTTCGATCGTCTTCTCTTTTTCTGTAAACAAATCCATCATATTAGCCTTAGGCTTGTCGGACGCGACCCTACGCTGACCAAACCAATAACTGTCCCTCAAACTCAAGCCGTTGGCTTCAAGCGTTTTATCTACATCGCCGGGAAAATCACTCGATAACATCAAACGCGGCACCTCCTGTATAAGATAATCAATCGCACAGACCTCCATTGGATTTGCAACATCAAGATCGCTATGCAAGAAGGGTGGTGTGCCAAAAATCCCTTGGGACGATTTCAATTCGGGGGTTGAGACCAGAAATGCTTCGTTAGCACCAAACATATTCAGCGTTTGAAGATTACCCCCGGCCAACCGACCGTCAAGAAAAATGACAGTGTCGTTCGGTTGATTCTTGATGTTAGGCTCAACACCGTTGACCGACTCGAAGTATGCGATCTCAGGATGGGCGGGTCTGCCGACATTGTTCACTGTCAACTCTCCGCCGGCATGTAAATAACTCAAATCACCAAAACTTGCCGCCGATACCACAATATCATCCTTGGCACTAAAAAACGCATTGCTATCTAGTTTATCTGAAGTATAAATCGAAAGACTCCCGCCAACTTCTATGATTGAATTATCCCAATCAGGCACATTTAATGACGAAGAAAAGCCCAAACTTTGTAGATCATCAAGAAGCGTATTATAAAATGTTTTTATTTCTCCAATATCGCCACCTCCAATAAATGAAGACCCGTTAGCCGCTGCCACCGACACATCTTTTGTAGCATATATAAAAGATTTTCCTTCTATAGGCAAATAAGCATATTTTCCCTGTCCGATAGATCCATTGACATTCATTATAATATTCTCACCAACCATTGATGGAGCAAAATTAATTTTCGATAAAAAACCGTTCTTTTCAGAGACTGCTGTCGATGATCCAAATACATCTCCATTCTCTATCAAAACACCAACCCCGTGTGTTCCTTTCAAAAGGCCTTCTGTGCCAAACACGACATCACCATCCCCTTCGATATTTAACAAAGCATATCCATCCGTACCGAACGCATCAACAATGCCATTCATATAAATCGATCCATTTGACGAACCTACCATTACATTATTCTCGCCTTTCAAACTTCCATTAAAAAAAACACTACCTTTACTTGTTGACACAAAAGAATCATAAGACTGGACACGACCATCAACCGACACATCTCCATCAACAGCCATAAGAGCAAAACACTTCTCGCTTACAATATCGCCGGAAACAGAAATATCCCCATTAACCGACGACGAAGCAAACACATCGCCAACACAAGTAACATCTCCATTGATGGCAATATTACCCGTAGTTGTCATTAAATCAACACGACCATTCTTATGCGAGGATGATATCGTTGCGTCGGAATTAATGGTAATATCTCCATTCAATGACAACACACTTATCGACTCCTTGCCTTCACCGGTATATGCCAACGCTCCATTAGCAGAAATATTCCCTAGTGAGATATCGTTATTATCGGTTAAAACAATGGCTCCGCATTTAGCTGACACAACACCTGCAAAGTCATTGTTTGGATTATCTGCAACTATCGCATATGGAGTTTTAAAATAAACATCATTAACTTTCATTGGCCCTAACATTTGAATATACCCATTTTTACTTTCTATAGAGGTTGCTGAAGTTCCTACACTAAGCAAACCCCAAGAGGTGATACCTAAATCAGCTGAAAACGAAGCGCTATTTAATGCACATATCTGATCAAACATCAATGTACCATTCGCTTTTAACAATACATTATCAGAATAGATTTCCTGTATCAAAAGATTATTTGCATCAAAAATTGAAACATACGATCCGCATGCAAAGACATTACCCGCAAAGTCATTATCCTTGTTGTCAAAAATAAGATTATCATATGCATTCAAAATTGCATTTTGAGATCGTATTTTTCCCGGAGCCACAATATTCGCCGCTGTCACATACATGTCGCCATCTCTCAAATCCACATTCCCATCCAAAAACATACTACCAGTTGCACTTATTTGTGCAACTGATTTAACCTTTATGTCTCCAGACAAGGTAAAATTACCAAACGCTCCTTCACCATATCCAGCCGACGCCCAAAATCTCCCATTGTCACCATCGGCTAACACACTTCCTTTTATATCAATATCACTAAGGCAATAACCATTCATCCCTGTAATCAAATTAACTTTCCCATAAACACCTTTTGCATGAACACATCCTTCTGCACCTATAAATATATTTCCGCTATCAGTATATACACTTATATCATCACTCGCAATAACATTTCCATTTAGATCGACCCCAAGCCCTCCCCACAACTGAATTTCGCCAGATTCGGCCGAAACAAGACCAGATTCTCCAACGTCTACAACACCTCCAAAGCCAATAATTTGGGTAAAATCCTCAGCTTTTATCAACCCATTCACTATCACATCTCCACATCCACCCACGCCGCTATCTCCATATCCGGCATACGCATACACCGACGGCGCCTCAACAATACCATCAACAACAACATCGCCTTTTCCACCAACCGTCATCCCTGCCACAAGCGACACCTCTCCATCTGTTCCAACAGATTCCACTTTAGCATCTTGTACAATTGAAACATCCCCATTTTTCGTATAAAATTTCGCATCTCCTCCAAGAAGAATGTCGCCAGAAACTTTTATAGCATTTCCAGAACGCACTCCGAAATCGCCGACAACCACCAAATCGCCGAGTTCGACAGAAACCTCCGTATGATCCTCTGCAAATTGGGAAACATTAACGGAAACCATACCGCCACCAACATCATCAACAATCACTCCTTTCCCTGCTCCTACATCAAGAGAAACTACACCGCTGAAATCGCCGGCGGCGGACACGGTCCTGCCAAGCATCGCAACCTGGTTTGCCGAGAACTTGGAGGTTGACGCGGAAGACGCCACTCCATCAAAAGATGAGAACGACGGCATCGTCCCCGTCCCGCTACGGAGTGCATCGGCATTCTCTATGTTTCCGGCTGCGGCGGCGAAAAGTCCGCCGACATTTACTGTTGAGTTTGCTCCGAATGCGATACCGTTCGGGTTTATCACCCACACATTGCCGTTACCGCTTATTATGCCGTCAATCTGCGACCTCCCGGCGGTCGCATTAACTAGATTGAAGAACGTTGTGCCTGCTCCGCTGAAATTCATCTCCTGGCCAGATCCGATATCGAACTTCGCCCAATCAAGAACGGCAGATGCCGACGAAGATGTAAACCTAGCATAGTTATCGACATTCTGAGATAGTGCCGCATTCGTTGACTGCTCTAACACGGCATTGCCGCCCAAAATCGCCGTTGCAGCGGCCAACAGCGAATTAACGGGCGCGATAAAAGCCAACAGCAAAACCCAGATTAACCAATTAGGAATTTTAAAAAAGATTTTCATATTCTAATCTCCTTTCGCTTATCAAAACTGCAGTTGAACGGAGCAGTAAACCTCCATTGCATCATCTTCGTCATTTTGTCCATTCGCCAGCGGGAATGCGACATCACATTTAATCTGAGAATACTTCGTCAAGGCCAATCGAACGCCAAATCCGGCCGACACAAGAAATTCATTATTATCAAAACCGGCAGGCAAATCATTATATTTGGCAATGCCCCAATCTGAAAAAATTAAAAACTGCAATCGATCAAATGCGATTTTATTTGACCGGTCGCCAAAAAGCGATGCCACACTATCGACTAAAAGCGGCGTACGGAGTTCAAGAGTACCATATATACCATAATCTCCGACATAGCCCCGCGTGTAATATCCTCTCAAACAATTATATCCGCCGAGCATCAATTTTTCCGTCGGGATAACATTCTGATCTGTATATTGACATTCTATCTTCGAAAAAAGCTGCCAATTATGCAAAGTTGCGCCATCGTCATTCTTCGTGCCGAACAACGGCTGAAGGCGAGCCAACTGGGCACGGAAAATCCAATAATTTTCTTCCGCGCCATTCCACATTTTATCCAGATCGTCACCAAAGCTCATCACATTATAAACTCCTTGCAATGTTGCAAAATTTCGCCCGCCTAGAAGATCGGCCTGCTTGCCTGTATAACTTAAGGCCATCGTCAAAGGCAGTATATGTACACCGCGAGAATTAAGCGAGCGACTTGCCACGGTATATTGATCCTCAATGTATCGCCATAGCAAGCCGACCGACAGAGCGAACTGATGAGCATCGGTATCATGAAGATTCTCTGAATGTTGGATGCCTACAAAATGGCCCAATCCTTCCAGATCCAAAGTCGGAATTATATCGTCAATCTCCACTTTGGAGAATCCTCCATAGACGGTAGTATTTCCGCCTGTCCAATATTTATGCGGGAACATATAGGATGCCGCGCAGCTGACGAGTTCTCCGCCAAGACTCATCGCCGGAGAAATCGTTAGGACGTCATCTTTTTTCGTCAAATTCAAATACTGCAGCGTCAAAGAAGTCTGCCATTCATTAACGTCTTTCAGTCCGTAATTGTTAACATCCAACAACATATGAAGGGGCATTGATTCGCGAACATCGAAAAGAAAGTCGGCATATCGCGCTAAACGGCGGTCATCGCCATCGCCTTCAAACACCTTCCGAACTTCAATCGATGTATCCACCACCAAATCGGGATGAGAATTAACATCAAACAGAACGCCTCTGAGTCTCCCGTAATCAAAGGTTTCGCCCTCTAGAATTTTTTTGAATCTACTGGCAATCTGTTCCTTTGAAAACCAAAAACCATCATCCTTATCCTTAAAACAAAAATTCATCTTTCCAAATCTACCTTCTTCTACAAGGACAGAAAGCGTCTGAGTAGCTTTGTCGTAGGTTCCGCTTCTGGCTAGAGATATCCAGAACAGATAATACCCTCTGCTCAACATTTTTTTTCGGACTTGCCGCAACGAAAATAGAATATCCCCAATCGTTTTATCGCCCTTATCGCCAAGTTCGGTCAAGATCAACTCGGATATATTTTCTCTCCGGGCGAAATCCGCAGAGCCTAAAATTCTTATATGAGAAATCGGGCCTACGACTCGATCCACCGTGGATTGACCCATCGCTTTTATTTCGGCAGGTTCTTTTATATTCTCCAAGTGTTCCGGCCCTGTTTTTATGACCGTCGGCCGATTGGAAAGAATCCTTTTTTCAGCATCCCTGACAACCCCGCCGACTCCCGACATAGTGGCTATATCCCCAAATGCAACCGTCAAAAAAACGGAAAAAACCAGAGACAAAAGGAAAACTCTTCCCGTCCTATATTTATACCACATAGACTTATACATCATAATTTCTAACCTTTCTGCATTAGCACTAGATACTTCTCATTTCACGTCTTTCGTTGCGCTCTCCCAAAGACGACGACGCCGGAGCCGCATCGGATTTTTCGAAACGAAACCGTTGAATTTCTCTACAACGATATAAAGCGCAGGCGTGAGCGAGAAGCCGCAGAACAATACCGTCAACACTCCGGAAACCATAACCGCGCCCAGGACGCGTTGCGCC
>JAEIGA010014778.1_pt1 | contig 11878 bp, 11 predicted proteins | sample 9270691 | NCBI WGS metagenome assembly JAEIGA01 (sample SAMN17057246, study PRJNA624740) | gut metagenome | biome: biome; isolation source: fecal sample | host: Bos grunniens | place: China: Xizang | collected 2019
TGAAAAGAAAATCTCTTATAGGGCGTAAAACAGGCTCCGTCAGCATAAAAGCGAATTCATAAAGCTTGGATTCCTGAAAATAGGGCACCCAGGAGCAGATGGCTCGGGCGCAGAGTATCAGCTCATAAATGGAGATGAGCGATACAAGTGTGTAAACCAGATAAAACATTTTTTACACCTTGCGATCAAAGATTTGTAAAGGTATCTTCGTCGTGCTTCTTGTTAAAGATCTCACCGCCTACGTCAACCTTTTTGGGGGCGATAAAGAATGATTCTGCCGTTGCTTGCTTGATTGTTGCTTCAAGAGCGTAAGCAGATCCGCTTACGAAGTCTATCATTCTGCGGTAGAGTGATTTGTCTATGTTCTCAAGATTGAGAAGAACTGTCTTACCCTCCTTAAGATGATCGATAGCCAATAAAAGAGTTTCAAAATTGGTAGGCTTAACGAGCTTTAATTCAATATCTCCGCCACCCAAGGAAATGCTGGCATTATCCTTTTTGCCTTCTTCCTCAACTATTTCGTCATCTGCGTCGATCTCAACGTATTTCTTTGATTTTCTGAAAAGTCCCATAATTAATTCCTTTCTCCGAAGATCGCGCTGCCTACTCTTACCATATTAGCGCCCGCCTCTATTGCGTACAGATAGCTTTCGCTCATACCCATAGAAAGAACCGCGTCGTCCTCGTCTTTAAATAATTTATCAAAAATTTTTTTGGTCAATGTAAAATATTTCATATATTCCTCTTTAGTCTCGCATCTTGGCGCCATAGTCATAAGACCGCGCACGCGGATAAAGGGAATATTCTGAAGCAAGACGTAAAATTCCTCCACGTCCTCGGGCATAATTCCGCCCTTTGCTTCCTCCTTGCCGCTGTTTACCTCTATCAAAACGTCCATTACCTTGTTTATTTTGGAGCATTTTGCGCTTATTTCTTCAGCAAGGGATATAGAATCAACGGAGTGTATCATATCCACCTTATCGTAGATATATTTTACCTTATTTCTTTGTAAGGAGCCGATAAGATGCAAAGAAGCCCGTCTGTCAAGCATATCGTATTTTTCTCTTACCTCGTTTACTCTGTTTTCTCCGATAAGGTCAGCGCCAAGGGAAATAAGATAGTTTATATCCTCTGTGCTCTGGGTTTTCGTGGCAATAAGCAGCTTGACCTTACCTTCCTTATCAATCTCCCTGATACTCCTTACCACTTTTTCGTAATTTAATTTTATCTGTTCCTTGGTCATATAAAATCTCCCACGTGACGAAGCACCGCCTCATAGGGGTCCTCCTTGTCAACGTATACGGTAATATAATTGCTTTTCTTCTTGAACCAGGTAAGCTGACGCTTTGCGTAATGCCTTGTGGAAAGCTTAAGCTGGGCAATACAGGTATCAAGATCGCTTTCCCCCTTAACGTAGGGAATAAGCTCCTTGTAGCCAATAGCGCCCGATGCCGTTGCCGAGGACTCAAAGGTACCCGTTTCGTAAAGGCGTCTTACCTCTTCAAGTAATCCCGTCTCCATCATTATGTCAACTCGCTTTTCTATCCTTGAATAGAGAAGCTCCTTGTCCTCACAGGTAAGAAAGAATATTTTCGACTGGTAGGGAGAGGGCTCTTTTTTGTTTTCCTTGTCTATTACGCTTTTGGGCTTGCCCGTGCATTTATATATTTCAAGGGCGCGTATTACTCTTTTTACGTTATTATAGTGGATAGCCTCCGCGCTGACAGGGTCTATTTCCTTCAGCATATTATGTAGGGCGATAGCGCCGTTTTTATTTGCAAAATCCTCGAGGGAGTGCCTGTATTCCTCGTCTGCCACCGTTTCTCCAAAGGTGGATATTTCAAGTACGCTGTCAAGATACAGTCCCGTACCTCCGCAAAAGATGGGAGTTTTACCTCTTTTTGTAATATCGACAATCAGCTCCCTTGCCCGTTTTGCGTAGTCCGCGCAGGAAAAGGCTTCACTCGGGTCTATAATATCAATAAGATGGTGGGTAACACCCTCCATTTCCTCCGTGGTTACCTTTGCCGTGCCAATATCCATTCCCTTATATATCTGCATGGAGTCGCAGGAAATTATCTCACCGTTGTATTTTTTTGCCAGCCTGACGGAAAGGGAGGTCTTGCCTACTGCCGTCGGACCTACTATTCCCAATACCTTCATTTTCTCCTCCCTTAAATAAAGAATATCTTTTCAAGAGAGCGACGCATAGGCTTGCAGATGGCAACTACGATAAGCATCATTCCAAGAAGGAAGAATACAAGGGCAGGGTAGTATGACCATATAAAGCGGATACTGTCAAAGAAGGTAAGGCGGATAAGAAACTCAATAAGTACGGTAAATAGTCCTGTTGCGATAAATCCGCCGCCGAGAGTGTAAAGAAAACCGCGTCTTACGTATCTTTTAAGGGTGATCATTGTGGTGCTTATAATACAGATCCCAAGGGTGATCGGTAAAGCAAAGGTGAAAAACCAGCCTTCTCCTTTTATAAAGGATATAAACCAGAGAAATACCGCCGTTGCTGCGAAATCACAAGGGACGAATATTACGGGATTTGGGGATCTGAACCACAAGGGAAGCACGATTATTACGTAGGTAAGCAAAAGTGCGCTTATTACGTAGCGTGACCAGGACATACGGTGAAATACCGTAATATCACACGCAAAAAGGATGGAAATTGCAATAAAATACAAAACGCTGATCACAAAAAGTATGCCTGTTCTGTTATATTCCGTCGGGGGAGTGTCGCCCTTTGGAAAAAGCAGACCTTCCTTGGATATAAAATCGGGGTGGTATACCTCTGTGTTACAAAGGGGGCATTTTTTCTGCCCGTCAGTAAGCTCTACACCGCATTTTATACAGTACATATTATCCTCCTTATCTTGAATTACTCTCTGCCACCGTTTTTATATTAAGCTCCTTAAGTACCTGATAAAATTCACGTTCAAGTAGGGGCTCTTTTATATTTCTTACGAAATTCAAGTACATTTTATCCTTATAGGTGATAAGTCCCGTATTGTAGGGAGCTTTTGCCTGCACGCCAAGGACGAAGCCCATTTTCGTAACGTATTTATCTATCTCGGGGGGCAGAGTGCAAACACCGAGATTGGAAAGGGCGAAGCAGGATTTTCTTTCTCCTACTGCGTTAAATACCATTTTCATTGCTAAATTCTTTATAAATAGAGGCATAAGCTTGATTATAAGAGCTTTTTCATCTCCTACGTTCTTCGCTATTTTTGCCCTCATCTGCTTCGGGGTATTCATTATTGCCATCTGGCTCTGAATAAGGGTAGCCGCCTCTTGTACCGTATATTCTCCGTATCTTGGGTCAATGCCGGGAGTTACGTAAAGAACGAAATTACGCAAGGAGCCTGACGGAAACATCTTACGGAGATTTACGGGGATAAGTATCTTTATGGGCTTGCGCCTGTTAATATTTCTTACCTTCTTTTCCTGGATTCTTGCCGCCGCCGTCAGCATTATGGCAGAAAACAGGGAGGTTACCGTTACCTTCATTTCCTTTGCCATTTTAATAATATCGGCAGAGTCGAAAATAAAGGTGGTATTGGTTACGTAGCCGTCGAGCTCCCTTGTGCCTGTGAGCTTAAAGGCGGTGGTGTCGGCTCTCTTTGCCTTGACTCCACCCGAGTATTTTAAAAAGCTGTCCTCAAGCTCCTCGGGGGTGGGCTCGTCAAGAACGTTTAAAATTCCGTCCCACGGTGTTACGTTTTCCCTATATTTTTCCTTTACATACTCGCAAAGGAGAGTTTTTAAAAATATAAGACCGCCGTTTCCGTCCGTTAGTGCGTGGAAAAACTCAACTGCTATGCGCTTTTTGTACACAAGCACACGAAGGGCACATTTTCGTATATCGTCAAAGAACATACGGGAGAGGGGGTAGGGCTTTTCGTCCATTATGTCGGGGGCCTTTGGTATTTCCTCAATATAATACCAGAACATACCCGTCTTGAGCCTTACGGCAATGGAGGGAAATCTTCTTACGGTTATATCAAGGGCTTTTTGCAAAGCGTCCTTATCCACGTCCTCCGTCATAGTTGCGGATAAGCGGAATACGTTTGTCCAGTTTCTTCTTCTTGCGGCGGGATATATCTTTGCCGCGTTATCAAGGCTCATCCAACGAAGCTTCCTTGCAGGGATCCTTGATTTTACAAACCTTGCTATTCTGTTAAAATCCTCTCTGTCCTCGTAAAGACAGTAGAGAATGTATGCGTGCCATTTTTTCTTGCCGATATAGATATGGGATTCTGCGCCCTGCTTTAAGAGCTTTGCGTGAATACCCGTAGCGTCGTCACGCATTATTTCGTGCTCACCCACGAAAATAATTGATGGGGGCATACCCGTAAGGTCGGCAAAAAGAGGGGATACAAGGGGGTGCTGCTTAAGGTCTCTGTCCTTTAAAATGTCCTCCTCCGTACTACGGAATTCTTTATCTCCCTTTGGAGTGTCCTTTCCGTAGATATATCTGTCGGCAAATCTTGTAAGTCTGCCTATCTTCATAGAAAGGTCCTTTCGCTTGTTCTCCTTGTAGCTCTTTCCAGATGCGGTAAGGTCCGTCCAGGGAGAAATGGCAATTATGCCCGCAGGCATTTTTCTGCCCGCTTCTCTTAATTTAAGGCACAAGGAGTAGCATAAGCCTCCGCCTGCGCTCTCTCCCGCAAGTAAAATCTCCTCGGGGGAGTAGCCAATGGATAAAAGATGCTCGTATGCGATAAGGCAGTCTTCAACTGCGGCAGGGAAAATATGCTCGGGGGCAAGACGGTATTCGACCGCAAGCACCTTAATGCCTATCTTTGATGCAAGGACTGTGGAAAATCCCTTCGCGTAGGTAATATCACCGCCCGAGTATCCTCCGCCGTGGAGGTAAAGTATTACCCCGCGGGAAAGCTCGTCTTTAGGGGATACCATTGCCATAGATAAGCCGTCAACCGTAAAATCCGACACGTCAACCTTGCTTTTTCCCATTCGGGAAAGCAGCTTACCGAGGGTAGCCATGCTTTTTCTTTCGCTTTCGGGGGCGGACTCGTTAAAAAGTGGCTTTAAAAGCTTAAAATTTGCTCTTACGAAATTACCCGACAGCTTCATTTGTCCACCTCCTGTGCATAACTACCTTATTATATCATTGTAACATATTTTTTTATGCTGTGCAAGGCTTAAAATATATATTTTAATAATATTTAATAAATGTAGCTCCTGTCCACCTTATGAAAGTTGACAAAAAGAGATTTTGATGATATACTTAAATGGTAGTAAGCAATGTAAAGAAAGGGTAAAGCAGAGATGAAAAACGGAATAAAAGAAAAATTACATATAATAATCCCCACCCTGTGTCTGATTTTGGCGCTTTGCGGCATATGCTTGGCCAGTGTATATAGGGTAGAGGGCAGAAAAATTGCCTATACCTATTCCGTCACCGCCAAGCCCGAGCACGTTTATGCCTGGGGATACGAAATAAAGGACGGAGTGTATACTCCCGTTAAAGAAAATGCCTATCTCGTTCTTCCCGTTACGGAGGAAAAGGAAATTAATGACGTGCGCATAAAATTCAAGTCCCCAATAAAGAAAAGCTGCGAAATAAAGCTTGCCTACGCCACCAAGGATTCGGAACTTTCCGACGAAAATACCTATAAAAAGACCTTGAATAAGGGCTACGACGAATACTATTCCGTCCTTGACCCCAAGGTCTACACCATACTTGAATGCTACGTTCCCGAGGAATTCGAGCTTGACTCCGTTGTGCTTTCCTACGTTACGGGAAGCGAGACCATCACTGAGATAAAAATCCGAAAGGATCTACACATCTACGGCAATATTGCCGCCTTGAGTGCATATTTTGTTTCCCTTGGAGCAATATTTTTCGTAAGAAAGAAAAAGCAAAAATAACGTTCGCCTGTCCCTACAAAAAGATAATAAATCTCAAAGCACCTCACGTAAGGACTTGCCCAAAAACAAAAAACTCCCGACACGTGTCGGGAGTTTTCTTAGTTTATGCCTGTCTTACTTAAAGAATCTGATTCTGTTAAGAGCCACAATAAATCCAATAAGAATGCCCATTACGATAAAGATACCGAGCATACCGAGGCCCATATACTTAAATGATTCAAGAAAAGCTTCAAAATCTATATTAAATTCATAATCCATAATATACCGCCTTTCATTATAAGAAGAAGTTAAGGATAAGACCGCCCGCAATAACTGAGCCGATCTGACCGGATACGTTTGCGCCAATGGAGTGAACGAGTAAGAAGTTCTGGTTGTCCTCCTCGAGGCCGATTCTGTTTACGATTCTTGCGGACATGGGGAATGCAGAGATACCTGCCGCGCCAATCATAGGATTGATCTTCTTTCCTTCGGGCAAGAAGAGGTTCATAAGCTTAGCGATCATAATACCGCCGAATGTATCAAAGATAAACGCAACAAGACCAAGACCAAGGATAATTACTGTGCCCCAGTCTACAAAGGCCTCTGCCTTCATTGTAAAGGCAACGGTGATACCGAGGAATATTGTAATAAGGTTAGCAAGAACCTTCTGCGCTGTTTCAGAAAGGGATTCAAGCACACCGCACTCACGGATAAGGTTACCGAACATAAGGAAGCCTATAAGTGCAACCGCGCCGGGAGCAAGCATACCTGTGATTATAGTAACGAGAATGGGGAATATTATTCTTGTAAATTTGGAAACGCTTGCAGGTGAATAGGGCATTCTGATACGGCGTTCCTTCTTAGTTGTACAAAGCTTTATAATAGGAGGCTGTACAACGGGAACCAGAGCCATATAAGAGTACGCCGCAACCGTGATAGGACCTAAGAGCTTAGGAGCAAGCTGAGTTGCAACTACGATGGATGTAGGACCGTCTGCCGCACCGATAATAGCGATTGATGCCGCTTCCTTGATGTCAAAGCCTACCAAGGATGCAAGGGAAAGGGTCATAAATATACCGAACTGCGCCGCCGCGCCGAAGATCATAAGCTTCGGGTTGGAAAGGATAGGACCGAAGTCTATCATTGCGCCGATACCTATAAATAAGATAAGAGGGAATAATTCGTTTGCGATACCTGCTTCGTAAAGAGTTTCAAGTACCTCGGAAACACCGGCAGTACCGGAGTTATTTGGCAAATTCATAAGAATAGCGCCAAAGCCCATGGGAAGTAAAAGTGTCGGTTCCATCTTCTTCTTGATAGCAAGGAAGATAAGAACACCGCCGATGACCCACATTACAAGCTGCTTTAAGAAAAGGTCACCGTCAAGCTCCAAAATGTTTTTGAATAAAGCTTCCATAAAAATTCCTTTCTTTTTCAATTTATAATAAAAAGACCCTTAACAAAAGAAACCTTTTGTTAAAAGTCTTGTTATAAACTTAAGTAAAGCTTATGATAGTCCCGGGCAAAAGCCGTATTGACGAGGCTATCAACACGCAAGCGTGCAAACTACTCCCTTTTAAAAATATTCAGTTTTGGTAAAGAGCCATATATATTATACAATAAACTTCCGTGATTTGTCAACAATAAATTTTTAAACTTATCTTTTATATAAACTTGACAAATAGAAGTATTAGTGATAAAATATTTCTTACCACCACTTTTTATGATAATAATATTATTGTGTAATAAATGAATCGGGAGGCTATAAATGGAAAACAAAATTATAGAACTTCAAAAAATTGCAACTGATATAAGACTCGGTGCGGTTGAGGCCGTTTTCAACGGTCAAAGCGGACATCCCGGTGGAGCGCTCTCCTCTGCGGACATCCTTGCTTGTCTTTACTTTTCCGAAATGAACGTAGACCCCAAGAAGCCTGATGATCCCGACAGAGACCGCTTCGTGCTTTCAAAGGGACATTCTTGCCCCGGTCTTTACGCGGCTCTTGCTTGTAAGGGCTATTTTGACAAAAAGGAGCTTAAAAACTTCCGTCATCTCGGCTCCGTTATGCAGGGTCACCCCGATATGAAGGCGATAAACGGTGTTGATATGTCTGCAGGCTCCCTTGGACAGGGCTTTTCCGCTGCTTGTGGCATGGCGCTTGCCGCAAAGATAAACGGCAAGGATTACCGTACCTACGTTTTGGTTGGTGATGGTGAAAGCCAGGAGGGACAGATCTGGGAGGCTACTATGTTTGCCGCACATTACAAGCTTGATAACCTTTGTCTTATTATTGACAATAACGGCTTGCAGATAGACGGTAGAGTAGCTGACGTTATGAATACTATGCCCTATGATACTAAATTTGCGGCATTCGGCTGGAACGTAATTTCCGTAGACGGCCACAATATCGAAGAAATTCTCAGCGCATTTGACGCTGCAAAGACTGCAAAGGGTAAGCCCACTGTAATAATTGCAAAGACTACAAAGGGTAAGGGCGTTTCCTTTATGGAGGATCAGGCTGGCTGGCACGGTAAGGCTCCCAACGCGGAACAGTACGAGCAGGCTGTAAAAGAGCTTGAGGATTATAAAAACGAGTTGAAGTGAGGATATAGATTATGGGAGATAAGATTGCAACAAGAGAAGCGTACGGTAACGCCCTTGCGGAGTTTGGCGCTTTGAATAATGACGTTGTCGTATTGGATGCCGACCTTGCAGAGGCTACAAAGACGGTAACGTTCAAGAAAAAATTCCCCGATAGATTTTTTGACTGCGGTATTGCTGAAAACAATATGATGGGCGTTGCGGCAGGTCTTGCAACAGCGGGTAAGATTCCCTTTGCCAGCACCTTTGCTATGTTCGCCGCAGGCAGAAGCTTTGAGCAGGTAAGAAACTCCATCGGTTACCCTCATTTAAACGTAAAGATCGGCGCAACTCACGCAGGTATCACCGTTGGTGAGGACGGAGCTACACATCAGTGTAACGAGGATATTGCCCTTATGCGTACTATTCCCGGTATGGTTATTATCAACCCCTCTGACGCAGTAGAGGCAAGATGCGCAGTGGAGGCGGCTATCAAGCACGTGGGCCCTGTATATATGCGTTTTGGCAGACTTGCGGTTTCCGTTATCAATAACACCCCCAACTACAAATTTGAGCTTGGTAAAGGCGTTTATATGGCGGACGGTAACGACGTAACCATCGTTGCTACGGGTATAATGGTAGAGCAGGCTCTTATCGCAAGAGAAATGCTTCTTGCCGAGGGTATTTCTGCGGCCGTTATCAATATTCACACCATCAAGCCCCTTGATAAGGAGATCCTTATTTCCGCCGCTCAGCAGACGGGCGCTATCGTAACTACAGAGGAGCATAGCGTGATTGGTGGTCTTGGAAGCGCAGTTTGTGAAACTCTTGCAGGCGTTTGCCCCGTTCCCGTTGTTCGCCACGGTGTAGATGACGCTTACGGTAAGTCAGGCCCCGCAAAGGAGCTTCTTGACTACTATCAGCTCAATGCGGCAGGCATTGTGGAGAAGGTTAAGCTTGCCCTTTCAATGAAAATCTAACACGGGGTTGCTGCAATAGGCACAGACCAAAAACAGACACGTGTAAGGACATAACGGTAATTTGCCGGGATATTTTACTAGATATTAAGGTTGAGATTTTGTCTTAAAAGGCAAAATCTCTTCTTTTTATGTGTCTGTTTTTAAGCGCGACTGCTACTCTGGTGTACGCCAGTACACCGACGAGTACGCATTCGTGCTTTCTGCACCTATTTCGCTTCCCCCTACAAAAAAAAAAGCGACACAGGGTGTCGCTTTTTTGTTAAGTAGCCTTCCCTTGCGAGGGATGGTCCAGACCAGATGGTGGATGAGTAGTAGCTAAATTGGTTAATAAGATAATTTCAGTTTTTTAATAATTCTGCATTCTGCATTCTGAATTCTGCATTCAAAGAATTGTGTTTACCAATTCTTTGAGCTTTTTACAGATTGCGGGGTCGGTTTCTTCGGGCTCATATTCAACCTTGGTTACGTCGTTGCCTGTAAAGAATTTGTAGAGGGTAAGACCTGCTAAATATCTTCCGTAATCGAGAGTAAGGTGAAAGCCGTCGCGGTTTAAGGACATACCGCCAGATGATACGTCAAACTCGGGAAGGTCGCGCCCTTTTTCAATGGCGTCACCCGAGGGAATAATGGGAAGGCCGTATTTTGCAGCCACGTCTGCCGTGGTTTTTACGATTGCGTTGTACATTGTTTTTCTGTCCCAATTATAATTTGCAAATCCGCCGTGGGTGCTATCATCGGAGTAAGCCCACGTTCTGTGGAAAACAATCTTTGCCTTGGGGCATTTTTCCTTTATGTAATTTACTAAAAATTCTGTATAAGGCTCGTAGCTGTCGGGCATACCCGAAAGCTGACTTACCTGTTGTATCGACACGTAGTCCCACTTTTTCTTCAAAAGCGCGTCGTTTATAGACGTCATCTTAAGCTTTCTGCCGTTTTTCTGATATTCGTAGTATGCGTTTGCTTCCTTTACGTTGTTTACGTGGGTTTCGAGGGAGCATCCTCCAATATAGAGGTTTCTTACAAATATATCGTCGTTTGATATCTGATGGAGATACCTTGTGGCATCCTGTGAAAAGCTGTTACCGATAAATAATACGTTCATAGCGCGTCCTCTTTTATTTTACTTGATATATCAATTTTATCACTAAACGATAAAAAAGTCAACATAAAAAGCCGACAAGAGTCGGCTTTTTATTCTTATTGCTCCGTTGCAAGAAGACTCAACCAATATTTCCCTTCTGTGTCGTTGCTTGACAGCACCCCGTACTTTTCTGTCAAATTTATCACCTCGCAAATGTGAACTCAACATGTTGTTTCACCTATTAAGTAACCGAAGCACTGCCTCGGTTGGAAATTTTTTATCATTATACCAAAAAATTTTAAAAAATGCAAATTAAAAGGGGTAAAGTGTTGCTAATAGTTTTTTTATTAACTTTTTCGACATTTTTGTTGATTTTATTGTACAAAAAGCCGTAAAAATTTCCGTTTTTTTCACAAAACTGTCACAAATTTATAAAAGAAACTTGAATTTAATGCGCGCGTAATGTAAAATAAAATGAGAGGCTACGTGCTTTTATTTGTATTCTAAGATTGGAGTAACGGTTATGTCAAAGGCAACAAAAATAAAGCTTTTATTGGTCATTGCGTTTTTCGTCATTCTCATTTTACTTGGTTGGTTCGTTCTTACTGAGGAAAATATAGATATAATTGTCTGTGTTTTCAAGAATGAGGATCTTACTAACGATCAGATTCAAGATAAGCTCAGTCAGCTTGGTATACGCGGTAACATAACCATATCGATTCTTTCTATGCTTCAGGTCGTGCTTACCTTCCTCCCCTCCGAGCCTACGCAGGTCCTTGCGGGACTTACCTACGGCTTTTGGCACGGTCTTGCTTGCTGTGTAGTTGGTGTTTTTGTGGGTAACTCAATTATCTTTGCCCTTTATAAGCTCTTTGGTGACAAGCTTAATGCCTACTTTGACAAGGAGCTTCACCTCAATATAAATAAGCTGAGTAACTCCCATATTATAACCGCTGTCGTTGCCATACTTTATCTTTTACCCGTTATTCCATATGGTATGATATGCTTCTTTGCGGCAACTATGAGGATGAAATATCCTAAATACATTGCTACCACCGTGATTCTTTCAGCCCCCTCCGTTGCTATTGGAGTGTTGCTTGGCCATACGGCCCTTGCTACAAGCTGGAAGATATCCCTTGCTATCTTTATCGTACTCGTTCTCCTTATAATTGTTTTCATAATAAAGAAAAAAGCCTTTTTTGCCTGGCTCAACGACTATATTGATAACTCTCGCGACGTAATGTCGGGCAGATTTACCGTAAAATCCTATCACAGAAGAAATCTTCGCCCTCCTTTCTTTGTAAGCCGCATACTTATGCTCGGCAAGGTAAAGATAAAATACAACTACAAGGTAAA
>JAEIGA010014779.1_pt1 | contig 11878 bp, 8 predicted proteins | sample 9270691 | NCBI WGS metagenome assembly JAEIGA01 (sample SAMN17057246, study PRJNA624740) | gut metagenome | biome: biome; isolation source: fecal sample | host: Bos grunniens | place: China: Xizang | collected 2019
AGAACTTAAAGAAAAAAAGCAGTACTTTTATCTGCAAAAATACGAATTTATTAGGAATCTTAAAAGTGTAAAATGTAAAAAGCTGAAAACTATGAAACCCATTTTATTGTTAACTTCATTTTTATTGATATTAGGCGTTTGTCGGACTCAGGTTATCGATGATTTTTCCGATGGTAATTTCAACGAAAATCCTGCCTGGCTCGGCAGCGACAGTCTCTTTATAATTAATGACGAGAAGCAATTACAGCTCAATGCAGAATCAGGTGGCGACGCTTGGCTTTCTATAGTTTTTGAAAGACATAATGAAATGGAATGGCGCTTCTGGATAAAGGAAAAATTCTCGCCTTCTTCTAAAAACTTCTGCGATGTTTATCTGTGCGGAGACAGTCAAAATCTAAAGACTAACAATCAATCATATATTTTACGTTTCGGAGAATCTGGGAGCGATGATGTTGTGGAACTGCTGCGAATAGACAATGGAGAAACGACAAGTCTTTGTCGTGGCACCGATTCATTTATCGCTTCATCATTCTCCACTTATGTAAAAGTAACATACGATGAATCAAGAACTTGGAATATTTATATCGATAAAGACGGAAGCGGAAGCTACAAATTAGAAGCGACGGCCTTTGATGAAAAATTCGCCTCTTGGAACCAAGGCACGCACTTTGGTTTCTGCTGCACTTACACCAACAGCAACATAAAGCAATTCTATTTCGACAATATATATATAGGTGAAAAGATAATCGATAGCATCGCCCCTGAATTATTGAATTGCGATATTATTGATGATTTTAACTTACGACTTAATTTCAATGAAGCAATAAGCGAAAAATCTTTAACAAAAGAAAATTTCTTCCTTGAAAATCAAAATCATAATCCTGAAAATGTAAATTACGACAACAATCTTTCAACCTTGATTCTAACATTTAAAAATGAAATCGAAGAAGGTAAATATCATACTTTAACAATAAAAAATATCGAAGATTCAGAAGGAAATATTTCTGATGTAATAACTCATAAGTTCCTGCATTACAACGCTAAAGAATACGACATCGTCATCAACGAGATAATGTCAGACCCCTCACCAAAAATTGAGCTCCCCGATTGGGAATATGTAGAATTATACAATACAACAGATTTTCCCATCAACATAAAAGATTGGAAATTCATCAATGGAAATACGGAGCTTTCAATAAATGAGAACGTCGAAATACAAGCTGATGATTATTTAATCTTATGTCATAATGATGCCGTTGATGAATTGTCGAGTTTTGGCAAATGTCACTCGTTTTCTTCTTTTCAGATAACCAATTCCGGAACAAAACTGACACTGATGGATAAAAATGAGAATTATATTTCATCTATAGACTTTGACATCTCATGGCACGATTCCCATTACAAAAAAGACGGAGGCTGGTCGCTGGAACAGATTGACGCTCATAATCCTTGTGCCGGAAAATACAATTGGGGAAGTTCGACTTGCAACGAAGGCGGTACTCCAGGAAGAAGCAATTCCATTAAAAATGAGAATATTATCATTCCAAAAATCGATTATGTAAATCCTGTCTCAAACAATATCATAGAATTATATTTTAATCAAAATATGAATGTTGAAACATTGCAAAATACTGAAAGCTATTTCATTAAAGAAATGCAAATTAATCCTTATGAAGTTTATATTTCTTCTGATGAGAAGAATCACATCGAACTTATCTTCAATCAGGAATTCGAAGAAGGAAGATTATATACACTTAATATTAATAATATAAGAAACTGCAAAGACATCGGTCTTGAAAACGAAATCAACGTTGTATTTGGAGTTCCATCCGAAATAGAAAACAACGACGTTATTATAAATGAAATACTTTTCAATCCTATTTCACCTGGCGTTGAATACGTAGAACTTTACAATCGCTCCGATAAAGTCATCGATTTAAGTAAAATTATGATTGGAACGATAAAAGAGAGTTTTCCTAATCCGGCAGATACTATCGTGAAGGAATTGATTTCAACAGGGAGAATCCTGCTTCCTAAATCTTATTGTCTGGTATCCACAGATAGCGAAATTGTAAAATATCAATACGATAGCAATTCAGACGAATTCTTAGATATAGAATCACTGCCGACATTACCAAATGAAGAAGGACATATCATAATATGTAGCAAAAGCAGAAATATAATTGACGAAATCTTTTATTCAGAAAAGATGCATTACGATTTACTTGTTGAGACACAAGGAGTTTCTTTGGAGAGAATATCGTCAGAAAATCCATCAACAGATAAAAACAACTGGCATTCTGCATCTTTCGATGTCAATTATGGGACACCAGGATATAAGAATTCAATGACGACAGACGTGATAGAGATAGATGATAATAATGAGATAAACATCGTTCCGGAGATTTTCTCACCTGATAACGACGGGTTCGATGACATTTGCAATATCTATTATGATTTGAACGAAAACGGTTATACAATAAACATAAAAATCTTCAATTCAAAAGGAAGATTGGTAAATAATTTATTGAATAACAGTTTAACAAATAAAGAAGGTTTTGTTAGTTGGAATGGCTGTGACGAAGACAATCATCTTCTTGATCCAGGAATTTATATTATCCAAGCAGAGATTTTCGATATGAAAGGTTTTGTAAAAAGAATCAGAAAGGCAGCGGTTCTGGCAATAAAAAAAGTCCGTAAGTAACTTACGGACTCTTATATTTTTATGTCTTACAAATTAGAATTTCATTGAAATGCCAATTGTACCGCCTGCTGCATGGTTACCCATACCGAATTCAACGCCAACACCGATATTACCGAAGTAATAACGAGCGCCTAAATGTCCATTGAGTGCAAAGCTTCTACCTACTAAACCTAAGTTCAAGCCTAAATATGTGTCTAAATTTTGAACGAATTCATAGTGGAAATTACCTCTTGCTGCAATTGATAAGTGTGTGTATTCATCGCTGAGATAAAGACCAAGTTCACCACCAACTGAAACAGCGCCTTTGCCGTTAATGAAACCGCTTGCTACACCATAATCCAAAGCGATACCTAATGGAAGACCGTAATCGCTGAAACCAACTTTAGCGCTACCTACTAATTGACCTTTGCTCATTGTTGATTGAGCTTGAGCACCGATTCCTAAGAATAAGAATGCTACTACTAAAAGTAAAAATTTTTTCATGATTTTTAATTTTTTAAGTTGTTAATATTTGACTACAAAAATAACATTTTTTTTAAAAACAAAAGTTTTTTTCTATTTTTGTACAATAAAAAAATACACACTATGTCTAAGATTCTTGGCTCACTAATGAAAACTGTCTATTCTGTTGGAAACATACCTATTGACATCAAACAGAAAAGGTTAAATCCTATTAAAGCACAAACCAAAGAATTAACGAAACTATTAAAAAAAGCTTCCAATACTGCTTTTGGAGAACACTATCACTTTGATGAAATACTTAAATCCGACAATATACTTGATACATATAGGAAGAGTGTTCCTATCTTCGATTACAACTCAATGTATAAGAATTGGTGGTTCCGCGCTTTGAATGGTGAAACATTTGTCACATGGCCAGGAAAAATAAAATATTTTGCTTTAAGTTCTGGCACCTCAGAATCGTCAAGCAAATTTATTCCTATCACCAACAATATGCTGAATTCCATCAAGAAAGCCAGTCTTAGACAAATTTTAGCTGCTACAAAATATGATTTCCCTTTGGATTTTTACAACAAAGGCTTCTTGATGATAGGAGGCAGCACGCATCTACAATATAACGGCACTTATTATTCTGGCGACTTGTCAGGAATATCAGCAGCAAAACTGCCATTCTGGTTCGAGTATTTCTATAAGCCAGGAAGAAAAATATCTAAAACAACCGACTGGAACACCAAACTCGATGAGATGGTGAAGAAAGCCCCTTCATGGGATATCGGCGTTCTTGTTGGCGTACCATCTTGGGTACAGATACTTTTAGAACGTATCATTAAAGAATACAACTTGAACACAATACACGACTTATGGCCTTCATTATCAGCTTATGTCCATAGTGGCGTTGCTTTCGCTCCGTATGAAAAGAGTTTCGAAAAACTCTTCGGAAAGCCTGTGGTCTACAGCGAAAGCTATTTGGCATCAGAAGGTTACATAGCTTATCAAGTTGACTTGAACAAACGCATAATGCAGCTTATCGTCGACAATGGCATTTATTACGAATTTGTTCCTTTCAACGACAATAATTTCACCGAAGATGGCAACATAAGACAAGATTGTCAATCTCTTACAATAAATGAAATTGAAGAAAACGTCGATTATGCCATTTTGCTTTCAACCAATGCCGGCACTTGGCGTTATCTCATCGGCGATGTCATTAAATTTGTCAACAAAGAAAAATGTGAGATAATCATCACCGGAAGAACAAAACAATTCTTGAGTCTTGTTGGAGAACATTTATCACAAGACAATATGAATCAAGCAGTTGAAAATATTTCCAATGAATTTAAAGTCGATATCAATGAGTTTACCGTAGCAGGTTTCCGCGAAGACAATTCATTTGCACATCATTGGTATCTAGGCTGCGATGAACCTATCGACAAAGAAGCTGCCATCAAGAGAATCGACGAACATCTGAAAGTGTTGAACGACGACTATCGCGTTGAAAGAGAAGAGGCTCTGAGAAATTTATATATAGATATTTTGCCGACACACGTCTTCTATGATTTTATGGAAAAAACAGCAAAGATTGGCGGAGCAACGAAATTCCCGCGCGTACTAAAAGGCAAGAGATACGAAGATTGGCAAGAATTCATTTCCTCATTAAAAATTAACAAATGATAATAATAGAAGGTATTATAATCGGACTCTCCCTAGCTTTAGTTATGGGTTTCGGTCCGTCATTTTTCACACTTATTCAGACCAGTATAAATAGAGGTTTCAAATCGGCTATGTTATTGGACTTAGGTATCATTCTCAATGACGTGATGATAGTTTGCCTAATGATGATGACTAATCTTCAGTTTAATATTGCAGATGAGAAAAACCTTACGCTTGCAGGCATTAGTGCTGGTATCATATTGATAATATTTGGGATATATACATTCAACCTATCTCCGCAAAAAATCATCAACATAAGTGAAAACAATAATCGAACCATCGAAAAGATGAACGAGAAATTCGACGATGAACCTTCTTGGTTTGTTTATATAGGCAAAGGATTCGTCATCAATATTTTCAATCCTTTTGTATGGATATTCTGGATTACATGTGTCGCTACAGCTTCTAGTAATTACAGCGGCAACAAAAACTCATTGATTTTATTCTTCATAGGTGTTTTCGCCACAGTATTGTTTTTCGACATTATAAAAGCTGCCGGTGCATATTCACTGAAGAAATTCTTCACTGAGAGCATGTTAAAAAGATTGAATCAAATAACAGGGATTGCTCTTATACTCTTTGGATTATATCTTATTATAAGAGTGTGTTTCTTTCCATTCTCATCATTATAAGCCTATCTCTTCCATCTCGTTTGAGAACTTAATGTCTTTTACATTAAGCTGAAGATTTGTCTTTCCTTGCCAGAAATTCTTTTCTATGCAATAACAGATAGAGAATGGCTCTTTAGAATGTACTCTCATATAGTCATCGCCCTTTTGGAATGCGATGCCAGCAAAAACCAAGCTTGTGTCTTGCTGCTGGTTTATAGTGAGTTTAAGGTGTTTTTTATTTCCGACAGAACGAGATGTTCCATTATCGACAACGTTTCTTGACAAGAATACAGGAGCCATATTTCCCGGGCCGAAAGGCGCAAACTGTTTCAGAACTCTCACGAATTTTGGAGTTATGTCGGAGAAGTCTATTTCGAGATCGACATTTAATTCAGGGATGAGTTCTTCTCTGTCAATATTTTCAGCTACATATTCTTCGAAGCGTCTTGAAAATTCTTCCAGATTCTCTGGCTTTAATGAAAGACCTGCAGCATATTTATGACCGCCGAAATGTTCCAATAAATCAGAGCAATTATCTATTGCATCATAAATATCGAAATTCTTAATAGAGCGAGCCGAACCTGTGATAAGGTTATTTGATCTTGTCAACACTATCGTTGGACGATAGTAAGTATCAGTAAGTCTAGACGCTACAATTCCAATAACGCCTTTATGCCAGTTTTCATTGAAGATGACTGTGCTCTTTGCATTCAGAATCTTTTCGTTTTCTGCAATCATTGCAAGAGCTTCTTCTGTTATCTTATTATCGAACTCGCGGCGTTTTACGTTTAAGTCATTGATTGAAGCGGCCAATTTATCAGCATGTTCTTTTCTTTCAGAAATGAGAAGACGTACTGAATCGCTGGCTTTCTCAAGACGTCCAGCAGCGTTTATTCTTGGTCCAATCATAAACACCAAATCGCTGATGGTAACTTCTTTGTTAAGAACATTTTGAGGTTGCTCAGAAGTGTTGGTAACGTCTTCTTCAAGACGAAATACGTTGGCGTGACTCAAAACAGCCTCCAGACCTGGGCGTGGATTTTTATTAATTAATTGTAATCCATAATATGCCAGGACTCTGTTTTCACCTGTAATAGGGACAATGTCTGCAGCTATACTAACAGCTACCAAATCAAGGAGTTCATAAACCTCATTGATAGATCTGTTCAATTCCATCGATAAGGCTGTTATAAGTTTAAAGCCTACGCCGCAGCCTGACAATTCTTTATAAGGATACTCGCAATCGGAACGTTTGGAATCGAGGACTGCCACTGCATTAGGAATCTCATCACCTGGACGATGGTGGTCGCATATGATGAAATCGACATTAAGGTTATTTGCATATTCGATTTTATCGACAGCCTTGATACCGCAGTCGAGAACGATAACGAGGTTAAAGCCATTTTTGGCAGCATAATCTATACCTTTATAAGATATGCCATAACCTTCATCGTATCTGTCTGGAATATAGAATTCAATTTTCTTTTTATTGATGAAATTCTTGAGATACATATAAATCAATGCGACAGCCGTTGTTCCGTCAACATCATAATCGCCATAAATCAAAATCTTCTCTCCATTTTCGCAAGCCTTCTTGATACGCGCAACGGCCTTGTCCATATCCTTCATCAGGAAAGGATTGTGCAAATGCTCTAAAGAAGGTCTGAAGAAATCTTTGGCATCGTCATAGTTCTCAATTCCACGTTGCACCAATAAAGTAGCAAGGTTTTCATCGATACCCAAGGCATTCGATAAATCCACAACAGTTTGTTTGTCAACTTCTTTATTTATAATCCAACGTGTTTTCACAATATTTTTTTTGAACTTGTAAAATTACAACAAATAATTCCTTTTTCCAAGTTTTTTTTCATTAAATTAAATAAAAAAATATTTGTTTAATATTCAAAGATTTAGAACGCCAATCCACCTCCAAACAAAGATGCGAAGTAATTTCATTAACAGTGAAAATTGTTCATAAATCATTGAAAAAAAGTTGCAGAAATTCTTTTTTTAATAAGATATATTTATTATTATTGCAATATGTTTAATTTTAAAATCGTTGTCCCTTGAAAAAGATTAAAAGTTGTTTAATATCAGTCTTTTATAAGACTAATTTAGATAAAATCGTTGCTTTATTGAAAGAGCAAAATGTTCAAATTTACGCTACAGGCGGAACCTATGATTTCATCAAAGAACTTGACAGCACAGTCAAGACAATTGAATCATTGACAAGTTATCCATCAATCCTCGGTGGCCGCGTCAAGACTTTGCACCCAAAAGTATTCGGTGGCATCTTAGGTCGTTTAGATAATGAGAAAGACGTTGAGGAAATGAAGCAATACGAAATTCCAGCTTTCGACCTCGTAATCGTTGACCTTTATCCATTCGAAGAAACAGTTAAGACAACTGACGATCCTGCTAAGATTATCGAAAAGATCGACATCGGCGGTATCTCATTGATTCGCGCTGGCGCTAAGAACTTCAAAGAAGCTGTCATCGTTCCTGATTCAAAATACTACCTCGAATTCATGGAACTCTACAAAAACCAAGACGGCTGCACAAGCTTAGAAGATCGTAAACGTTTTGCAAAATACGCTTTCGCTACAAGTTCTCACTACGACGGAATGATCTACGATTGGTTTGCTAAAGATTCAGATTCAGCTGACTTGAACATCCACATCAGCGACCGCAGCGAATTACGTTACGGAGAAAACCCTCATCAAAAAGCTACATTCTACGGCAAGCTTGATGAAGTATTCGAAAAACTCCATGGCAAAGACTTATCATACAACAATTTGTTAGACCTCGAAGCTGGTCTCAACCTCATCCGCGAATTCAGCGAACCAACATTCGCTATCTTGAAACACAACAACCCATGCGGCATCGCTTCACGTCCAACAATCGCTGAAGCATATCAAGCAGCATTGGCAGGCGACCCTGTTTCTGCATTCGGCGGCGTTTTCGTAAGCAACAAACCTATCGACGTTGAAACAGCTAACGAAATCAACAAAATATTCTTCGAAGTAATAGTCGCTCCAGATTATAACGAAGGTGTTTTGGATATCCTCTTCGCAAAGAAAAACAGAATCGTTTTGAAACTCAAATCAAACGACTTCCCAACAAAGACATATAAGACAGCTCTAAACGGCATCTTGATGCAAGAACGCGACCTTCATACTGAAACAGTTGAAGATTTCAAAGCTGTTACAAACAAAAACATTGAAGCTAAAGAAATCGAAGATTTGATCTTCGCAAACAAAATAGTTAAACATAGCCGTTCAAACGCTATCGTTCTCGCTAAAAACAAACAATTGTACGCTTCAGGCATCGGTCAAACATCACGCGTTGACGCTTTAAAACAAGCTATCGAAAAAGCTCGCTCATTCGAGTTCGACCTCAACGGCGCTGTGATGGCATCAGACGCATTCTTCCCATTTGCCGACTGCGTTGAAATCGCTAACAACGCTGGCATTACTACTGTTATACAACCTGGTGGCTCAATAAAAGACCAAGACTCTATCGATTACTGCAACACACACGATATGGCAATGGTGTTCACTGGCTACCGTCATTTTAAACACTAATTATTAAAAGAACTAACAATGGGATTATTTTCGTTCTTCAATAAAGAATTAGCTATCGACCTTGGAACCGCCAACACCATCATTATCTATAATGATAAAGTGGTCGTTGACGAACCATCCATCGTCGCTATACAAAGAGACACCCAGAAAATCATGGCTGTCGGTAAACGCGCTATGATGATGCAAGGAAAGACCCACGAAAATATTAAGACTATCAGACCTTTGCGCGACGGTGTCATCGCCGACTTCCAAGCAGCAGAATATATGCTGAGAGAGATGATCAAGATGATCAACTTCCACAACAGCATTTTCCCTCCTGCTCTTAAGATGGTTATCTGTATCCCTTCTGGCATCACAGAAGTTGAAGAAAGAGCCGTAAAAGATTCAGCAGAACAAGCTGGCGCTAAAGAAGTCAGACTCATCCACGAACCTATGGCAGCTGCTATCGGTATCGGCATCGACGTTCTCGAACCTATCGGCAATATGATCGTTGACATCGGCGGCGGTACAAGTGAAATCGCTGTCATCGCACTCGGCGGTATCGTCAACAACAAGTCTATCCGCACTGCAGGTGACGACTTCATTGACGACATCGTTGAATATATGCGCAAGCAACATAATATGCACGTAGGTGAAAGAACAGCTGAAATGATTAAGATTGAAGTTGGTTCAGCCTTGACAGAACTCGAAAATCCACCAGACGAATACGCTGTTCATGGCCGCGATATGCTCACTGGTATCCCTAAAGAAATTAAGGTAAAATACTCAGAAATAGCTTATTGCTTGGATAAGAGTATATCTAAGATTGAAACTGCTGTGCTTAACGCTTTGGAACAAACACCTCCAGAATTGTCAGCTGATATCTACCGCACAGGTATTTATCTCACTGGCGGCGGCGCTCTGCTCCGTGGTCTCGACAAACGTCTCCACGCAAAAACAAAGCTCCCTATCCACGTAGCCGACGACCCACTTAGAGCCGTTGCTCGCGGTACTGGCATCGCACTTAAGAACTTCGACAAATTCCCATTCCTGATTAAATAATCTGGATTGCAAAGGTCATGTATAACCTATTAAGATTTTTAAAAAAATATAGCAACATATTGATGTTTTTGATATTGGAAGTATTGTGTATCATATTGTTGGTAAACAATCTTCCATATCAGAAACGCAAACTCGTAAGCGTAGGCAACGCCATCTCCGGCAAATTGTTTAAATCAAAAACCAACTTCACTAATTACTTCTCACTTAAAGAGGAAAATCAGTTGATGATGGATCATAATGCTATGCTTATGAGTAAGTTGTATATTAACAACGATAACATCACGTCAAAAGATTCCGTCGATTCTGATTATAGATTCATTCCTGCTAATGTCATCAACAATAGCATCTACCATCTTAACAACTTCATTCTTATCGACAAAGGAAGAAAAGACGGCATCAGAAAAGACATGGGCGTGATAAGTGCAAACGGCATCGTAGGTAAAGTTGCTAACGTCAGCGACAATTATGCCTCAGTAATAAGCATGCTCCACCCATACTCGGTCGTGAGCGCTAGATTCACCGAAAACCAACACCTAGCTAATGTATGCTGGGAAACAACAGACTATCGTTTCGGTACAGTGAAGGATATTCCTCTTCATCTGTTTCCTCAAAAAGGAGACACTCTCGTAACAAGCGGATTCTCAAACATATATCCAGCAGATATTATGATTGGAACTATAGAGGAAATGATAGATAACGACTCCAAAGACTTCAACACGGCCAAGATTCGCTTCTCAACAAACTTCAGCACTCTACGCCATGTGTATGTCATCGAAAATTTACACCAAACAGAAATAGATTCCCTTATATCAAACAAGTAAGAAATGAATAACAGACTGATTTTAAATACTTTAAGATTTATTGGATTACTACTGCTACAAGTTTTGGTGATCGACAACATTAGACTCGGTTATTATATTCATCCTTGTGTCTATGTATTGTTCATTTTCTTATTGCCATTTAACATTCAAAAATGGCAGCTGCTCCTACTCGGTTTCTTCACCGGATTAGCAGTAGATTTATTTAACGGCACACCTGGTCTCAACGCAGCAGCAACTGTATTCCTAGCATTCGTTAGACCTTATGTGATAAACAACATGACAAGAAGAAAAGATATTAACATGAACGACGAACCTTCACTTAACAATATGGGATTCAGCTGGTTCATTGTTTATTCAATAATATTGCTAACAATACATAATTTTACACTCTTCATGTTTGAAGCATTCAGTTTCAAACTCATAGGAACAATATTCATCCAAACATTATTGAGCGTATTCAGCTCATTGATGTTGATTTTCATCATACTTTTACTTTTCAAGAAATCAAATAAGAAATTAATATAAAAAATAACACTATGAAAACCAAATTATTAACATTCATTATCGCAACAATTGCACTCGTATCATGCAACAAATCAACATTTAATGTTAATGTTGAATTACAAAATGCTGAAGGCAAAATGGTTTATTTGAAAAAAATGCTCGATAAAGAATTCGTTCTCATCGATTCAGCTGTAATGCAAGATAATAAGACTAACTTTATCGTTGAAAGCGGTAATATTGCTGATTATTATTCAATTAGCATTGAAGATGTTAAGTATCCAATAAATTTCTTCAGTGAAAATAAAGATATGTCTATTACAGGTGACGTGAAAGACAATAGAAATATTTCTGTGACAGGTTCTAATGCTCAAGAACTTATCAAAGAATATAACAACGAAAACAAAAAATTCTACAATCAATTGAGAGAATTAGGACAACAAT
>JAEIGA010014780.1_pt1 | contig 11878 bp, 15 predicted proteins | sample 9270691 | NCBI WGS metagenome assembly JAEIGA01 (sample SAMN17057246, study PRJNA624740) | gut metagenome | biome: biome; isolation source: fecal sample | host: Bos grunniens | place: China: Xizang | collected 2019
ACTTTATCCTGTGGCTCACTGAGCAGATAGTAATGCTCGACCCGATGGAACACTGCCACATCGTTGGCGACCTTCACGATTGGGATGACATCGACCATGCCAAGTGTATGCGCTTTGCAGAGCCAGGTGTGGCATTGCCAATCGGTAATCTTACCTCACAACTATTTAGCAACGTTTATCTCAACGTCTTCGACCAATTCATCAAGCGACTCATTCGGTGCCATCACTACGGCCGCTATGTGGATGACTCGGTACAGATAGACCCTGACCGCGAATGGCTTATCCAGCAAGTGCCGCAAGAGCGTGAGTTCCTGGCTGATGAATTGGGATTGCAGCTCCACATGGGTAAACTCCACATTCAGGAGATACACAGCGGCGTGGAATTTCTCGGTTCTTTTGTCAAGCCATACCGTGACTATGTGAGCAATAAGACGCTGGGGCGCATGACCAAGAAGATACAGGAGATAGACCTGCGCAACGAAGAGAAAGCCGTGCGCACCATTGACTCGTATCTCGGAATCCTGAGTCATACCGCCAGCCGACACATTGCCACCGACCTCGGATTGGCGAGTAAACCCCTGGCGGCATAATGTCCGATAAGTAAAGACATTAAAACATTTTTTGAGACATGAACAAAGTAAACGGAAAGAAGGCCTCCTTCGCACCGATACGCGAGGACGGCAGCCGTATCACAATTTGCTACGGTCTAAAGAAACTGAGTAAAGACCTGTACGAGTGGATGGAGGTGTATCTACCCAAGAAGCAGACATCTACGCTGAGCTTGCAGACAGTGAAGGACGCTATCATCGCTGACATCAACGCACGGACAGACGAAAAGATCATCAGCGGTTTCGTGTGGACCCCACAAGCCAGTGACGATGCCATCCCCGTGTGGCTCTCAACCGAGAACCAATTCAACTTCAAGAGTGCCTACGACCTCGCCGTGCAGAAGCAGGGGGCCACACTGCCCGTCACCTTCAAGATGGGTGAGCACGCCGACGGTACGCCCGTCTATCACACCTTCGAGACGATGGAGGACGCTGACGATTTCTACTTACAGGCCGTCGGATATATCAATCAGTGTCTGGCAGCAGGCTGGCAGGAAAAAGACGGCATCGACTGGGCACCCTACGAAGATTACTTCACCCGTACATCTTAACGAATGTCATTAAAACAAAAGGAGACTTTTCAGCCTCCTTTTTATTTTATCACCAAGTCCCTATTTCTGGATCATCCCATACACCGTTCAATGTGAGCGAAGTTTCACCGCCAGCTGTAAACAGTGGACCTGAATATTCAGTGATACGATTTCTTTTCAGCGTAACATCAGTCATAACACCTTGCCCTATAATATTCCCATCTGCGTCCTTACTGTTTACAGTAACATCGGTTTTCCATTCCTCAGATGGAGAAATACTAAAGTATGATACGGACACATCCGTTCTTCCAGCGTAATTAGCAGGCACTTGCATAGTGTTCGTCTGATTATTCGTTGCAGCCGTCGGTTCACCTGTCTTGTAATTCAACCCATAATACCACTTTGCTGGCGTAAAGTTGATTGTTGCAGCATCCACACTGATAGCATCCGTAAATGCCAATGCCAACTTAGTTACAACGCGATCAAGCGTAACAGCTCTATTGCCGTTGGATGTACTGACCACACTAACTTCATAATCCTTCCAGAATGTGTCGCGGACGGATGACCATATAATCGTACCATCTGTCGTATTTAAGACTGGCTCAGTGCCACGACTGGCGATAAAATACACATGATGATTACCATAAGCCAGCGACATAACTGGCTTACCGAAGTCCTCTGCGGTATTGTCAGACTGGTGAATCTGCTGCAAAAGATTGCCATCGGCATCATAATCCAAAACCCACACATCAGTCATGTCTTTACCATCAACGTTCAGGTAGCCACGCGTTGAAGGTTGCCATTCTTGGGAGAAATCACCCTTCAACGTGAAAGTGAACTTCTTGACCTTTCCAAACACGGGATACTCATATCCCTCTTCATCGGCAACTTCATTATAAGCCGCCTTCTCGCAACTGGCGCACAGCACCACTGCTGCCAGCATCAAAAATACTTTTTGCATAATTTAAAATGTTTAGATAATATATGATTTTTGGCCGTAGCCATATTGATAACGCCTGTACTTTTATTTTATTGCACAATGAAAAGAAAAAAATGAAGATTGCAACCACAACCTTCATTTTTTATTCTTTATTTCTTCAGCTTCTCAGCCACTCGCTCAAAATCATCATACACCGCCGTCGCCATTACCTTCGCATACCTTTGCGTCTGCCTGATATTCGTATGCCCCACCATCTTCGAGACGTGCTCCAGCGGCACACCATTGGCAAGCATCCACGTCGCAAAGGTATGCCGTGCCAGGTGGCTATGCAACTTCGACGTAAAGCCCAGGGCCTGCTGGATGACCTTCAGCGACAAGTTGTACTGTGTATTGTTTATCTTTGGCGTCTGCCATCCGTACCTCTCCAGTATCTCCACAACAGGAGGCAACAGCTGGCTCACATACGCCACCCCTGTCTTGATTCTTTCGCCAACATTCACCCACTTGCCATTCACCAGCTTGTAGTCCTTTATATCGAAAACTTGCGTATCACTATACGACAGCCCCGTGTACATCTGGAAAACAAACAAGTCCCGCGCCATTGCCATCTGCGTACCCGCAAGCGGATGCAGGCTTTCCAGTGCCTTCATCTCCTCCTCCGTCAGGTACTCCGTGCTTTCGCTCTCACACTTCTTGAATTCGCCCCTCAGCCGGTCGTATGGGTTCTGCTCAATCTTTCCCATCTTTACAGCCCTTGACAGCAGCGATTTCAAATCCTTATGATAGTTATGCACCGACGCACTACTGATATACTCAGGACTACGCCCAGCCTGTATATCTCCCTTCGACTGTGGCTTCGGCAATTTATGCAACCAAGCATCCCACGCATAGATATTCTCCGTCGTCAGGTCATCCCATTGCCGTATGCGCCCGAACGCCTCCAGTCGCTTCTGCATCACTCGAAAGTGCTGCCGCGTGCCATCCTTCACGTTGAGAGCCGAAATCTGCGCATCTATCCAGTTCAGCAGGACGTCAGGTTTCAGTGATCGTGGGTTCTTCACCTCGAACAGCCGCTCTTTGATAGCCGCCACGTCAATCTCTTTGCTTTCAGCCACGCAGCGCGTCACCTGCTCAGACACCTTTCTGACCATTGACCCAAGCCGTTCGTTCAGCGTCTCGGCGTCAGCCCTGTGTAACACCGTCCCCGCCCATTGCTTCGGCAGTACGCGCACGCCCGTACTAATGTAATAAGATTTGCGGTTTGCCGAAATCCTAATCTCCAGCAAGCCTTCAGTATTTTTATTCGCTTTCTTCTTGCGGTCGAAAATCACCGCTGTTGTATAGTTATTCATAGTTCCTTTATTTTATAGTTATTATTATTTTTTGTTTCCAGGGGTTGCCAGTCATGTTTCTACCCGCATCAAATCCCATAATCCTGTTTTACCAGTCTGGAGGTAAAACACCGAGGTAAAACATAGGTAAAACATTTCACCGAAAAACACCCCATAAATACCCCTTTATCCGTTTTACCTCCATTTCTGTCAATCTACCAAAACTCACGAAAAAACGAGGGTTCTCAGCTATTCCTGACGAACCCTCGTTCATTTCATGTGATTCCGGCGGGATTCACAAGAATTGAGGGGTTGGCCTTTATTTAGGGAGGTTTGGGAAGTTTCATAATTAAAAAGGTAAAACAATTAGTGGTTTTTGTGTGTAATATAGCAGTCAGAGAAGTATTTGCCGTCATGCTGACCGATGTAGCAATAGCATGTGCACGGGAGGCTTGTGAAGTCACGGATGACAGCTGTTGTATTACGTGGCACGTAGCCGATGCGGTGGCCGTTGGAAGTGATTATTTTGATAGCTTCAGGATCGTATGGGTTTGTTGGTTCCGGAACAAGGTCGGCAATGAACTCGCCAAGGTGTTCGCTGACATGTTCGCCGTAGTTGATGCCTGCAATATTGAACTCGATATAGTCTAAGCCTTGGTAGCCTTGATCCTTTGGCCAAACGCTGACATGGTAGCCTTTGTCTTTGATGCAGAAGTATTTGAGTTCCTTGACGGGCGCATCAGAATCACCGTCGCCAATTATTATCTTTATTATAGGTGTGTCAATAGGTTCGTCGTTGTCGTCAAGGAGATTAAAGTATGATGGCCTCTGCCTGCGCGAATATTTATTGTTGGATATATATACGGCAATAAGAATTATCGCCAGTGATGCAAGCATTATTAAATATGAAATTGCGTTCATATACTCGTTCTTTTAGATTTTTCCCCCTCAGCTGCTCCAATAGGAAACGGGTATGCTGATATATTGATATTATTCGCCTCAATTATACGACGCAGTTCTGCAATACGTGCAAGACGTTCTTCCGCTAATTTTGTGAGGTCAGCAATCCTGTCGTCCTTTGATTGGATAATTTCATCTTTTGCGACAATCTCTCTTTTCAAGGACGCAATAGCTTCGTCTGACTTAGCAAGCAGCGCATTCATTACACTGGAGAAATCAATATTTGATTCTGATGGCAGTTCTTTTTGGCTTTCCGCAAGCATAGGTTCTCCTTCCTCTCCACGGAGCCATTGGTAATTGAATACGTTACCAAAGGCTTCGTTGAACTTGCATAAGAAGTCATCCGTTACCTCCGTCTGGTCACGCATAATTCTGGTAATAGTATCCTCACTCACGCCAATAATAGCAGCAAGGTCTTTTTGATACTTAATTCCTTTACCTTCATTGTATCGGTGAGCTTTTAACCACTTAAAAGCTTCGGCAAAGATATTGTTCCTTTTCCTCATACATCCGCACGTATTTTGTTAAAATATTATAAAAAACCGCACCAAACCGCACGTGTTTCATTTATAGTCTTTATCTTTGCCCCCGTGAAAGTTTAGATTGTACACAGGACGGGGCATAAAAATGACCGTAAGACAGAGAGCTGCCTTTTTGCACATATACGGATTGCAAATATAAGGTTATTTCCCGTTCCTGTGGCAAATCAGCAAAAACTTTTAGAAAAAATTAAGAAAATAACAAAACCTACAACAACAACGGAAATGGAAAGACAACTTAGGAAAGATATTGCATCAGCGGTAGAATCGGCTGTCAGAGATACGATGGCGAAGATGGAAGAGCGTTGGCTGACTGCTGATGAGCTGTGCAAGCATTTTGGCATGATTTCCAAGGAGTGGCTCAAAGAGTACGGAGACACACTGCCACGCCAAAGGTTCGTGGTGGAGACACTGGACGGCCAGAGGCATAAGACACGGTGGGGCTATCCTTTGCACGAGATAAACGCAGGAATAGCGGATGGCAGATTCCATAAATTGAAAGTAATGAAGATGTGAATCGTTGCGGGTGAACCGCAACGCACCGCAAAATAAAAAAAAAAAGACAGTGAAAGCTGGTAAATGGAGCAATCAGCATGTGAGTTTGTTCTGAGCGACTGTCACAAAATCAATGACTATACAACCAGAACACTGGTTACTCAGAAACGGCAAGGCGGCAAGCGGGCAACCTTAATCAATACATAGCCGGACGAGAGGCAATGCGTGAGAGACCTCCGCTGCAAGATGCGGAGAGCGTAACGTAACCGGATGAGCGGGCAGGGCTGTGAAGCTCCCCAGGCAGGGCAGAGATGCTTCATAACAATGGGTGACTATGGCTACGAGTTAGCCGATGTGGACTGGAGTATAAGGCAGTGAGATTAAAATCGAAACTTATACATTGAATAATTATTGATATACAGGCCGTAGCCGTTACCGGCTACGGTCATCATTGCCGCATAGCTCAGTTGGTAGAGCGCACAACATAGGAGGATTGATTCCCTGAGTATAGTTGCCAACGAAGGCAACATGTCTTATGAGTTTGTGAGGTCGATGGTTCGAATCCACCTGCGGCAGCAATTTAGCAATTCTAATCATGTCATAATTTTGAATTATATTCTATGCAAGCACTGTCCGCGAGGATCGTGCTTTTTTATCCGAAATTATTCACTAACACATATATAATTATGAAAGAACTAATAAACATGTTCGTGTCGGATTACCGACAGGAAGACTTTACATGGAAGGAATGGACGGCAGCAGCTGTCGTATGTATTGCACTGGTCGCTATTATGGCGATTGCTGGAACTATTGAGACCCCGTAGTTGACACTACGGACACAGTGTTATGAATGCCCGTTGATGATACTGCGGGCAAAATAAACTATTTTTAAACCATTTTTTTATGGAGAAAGAACAAAAAGAATTCGCATACAACATTTATGGTGTTCGGATTGTGAAGTGCTGTGCAAGCTGTGAACGTGGCGATTACTGTGACTTCAGTATCGAGCGACCGAAGCGTCTCTGCTTGAACGGTAGAGGTATCCGCGCAATCGGTGATGTATGTAGAGACTGGCGAATGGAGGAGAAGAAGCGGAAAGGCTCTAAGGTGTCTTTGATGACGATGCAGGCTCTGGGCAACGCAAAGGTAAAAAGTCCCACCTATATCAAGTTCATCAGAGAGAAATTGACGAAACTTGATATTGAGTTAAACAACGACGTGACAATATCAGCCGCAGAAGCGGCTACAATCTTCAGAAAGCGCATACAGGAGTGGAAAGAGGAGTATGAACATACATTCGGAAGCAGAATATTATGACTAAGAAGAAACCTTTAAAGAAGGTGACCATTCGGACACTTCCGAATGGTTATGAGCTGACAATCGGAGGCCGCGAGTATATGTACTTCAGCGAAGAGACACTTGCCGCCGGCATCTTTGACCATTTGTTGCTTGGCAACAATAAAGAGTCAGACATCAACCTGTCGGCAAATCTGATGGAGGCTGCTGCAACCTGGCAGACCATCGGCGAGGCTATCAAAGCAAATGCCCTCCTGCTGAGGGACAATAAAGCTCTGAAAAAAAGAAATAGCGAGATTGGTAAAATCAACGAGAAAATTCTCCTCGAGAATGATCGCCTGCAAGATGAATACAGCAATCTAAAGATTGTCATTCAGAACATGTCAAAAATAAAGATTCTTGAAAAAGGAAAAACTAACAAAAACATTAAATAATCAAGATTATGGAATTAGAAGGAAGAATTAGTGTTGTCATGCCGGTGAATAGCGGTGTGAGTCAACGCAACGGCAACTCATGGAAGAGTCAGGATTTTATTTTGGAATATTTTTGGTTTCCGAATCAGGTAGAACCGTCTCACATGGTGATGAGGGTGTTTGGCGAAGAAAAAATCAAGAAATTCAACCTCCAGCCGAATGACAATGTGAAGGTGAGGTTCCATCTCGAAGCGCATGAATTCAACGGACGTTGGTATAATGAGTCTGCGCAGGTTTCAGGAGTGACATTTGTTGGTGAGAGTACTGGAAAGAACAACCCAGCAGCTAATACTACGAGCACAACGGTTGCGCAACAGCAACCCACATCTGATGCTACTGACACACCAGCAGAAGCACAACAAGAGGAAAGCAACGATTTGCCATTCTAACGATAAATCACAGGAACTATGGCAGAAGAGATAAGAGAACCAACCAATCTGCCTTCATTGACTAATATTCCAGAATTCCTACAAGGTGATGACTGGTTTCCTATTGATGTTAACGGTGACTTCCTGGACTTTGACGAGCCGTACAAACCGCCACGTTATACGATGGAGCGCAACGGAGTACCTTTTGCTGATGTAGGAGAGATTCATATCATCAGTGGCAAGCCTGGCAACGGCAAGACAGGTCTGATGGCACAGCTGGAAGCTGTGACGCTCGGAGGAAAGTTTGGCAATACCATTGCGCGAGAGGTAGGTCATAAGACAGAAGGAAAAGATGAGTATCAGGTCATTCCCACACGACTGTTGCACATCGACACGGAGCAAGGAAAAGACGATTCAATCGCTTTCAAAAACCGCGTCATCTCTATGTCAGGCATCGACAAGGAATATGCCAAAGAGCATTTCTTCATCCTTAGACTTCGTGACACTGAACTGGCTCAGGAGCGATGGAAGAAGATATTGAAAGCCATTTGGCAGGTGCGACCGACCGACATATTTCTTGATGGTATGCTCGACATCGTGGAGGACTACAACGACCAAAAGGAGTGCCAACCCATTATTCGCAAGTGCATGAAACTGGCCACGCACTATGATGCAAGTCTTTGGTCAGTGCTTCATGAAAACCCGATGGTTGACAAGCTCGTTGGTACCTTGGGCAGTATAACCCAGCGAAAGGTATCGGAGATATTTACGGTGATCAAGGTGAAGCAGTCAGACCTGAAGACAAACGAGCAACGCGCCGACCTGCCAGACATTTACTTCCGCGTGAAGCAAAACAAAGCACGTGGCCGTGACGTTGAGGATTGGTATTTCCGATACGAGAACCACACTGGAGGATGGGGGCAGCCTGTTGAACTGAATATAAATACTGGTCAGTCGTTGGTAACAAAGAGGGAAATGGAATGGATAAACGAGTGTAACGAACGTTTCAAATCCTTCAACTGGACGCAGAGTGGTGCCACATACACCGAACTTGAACGTTACCTCAGAAGAAGCGTGAGCGGACGACGTGCGAGCGATTTAATTAACACCGCAATGGAGCAAGGCATTATCTATAAGAGCGACAAAAAGAAATACTATTACAGAGGATTCAAGGAACTCCCGAATGACGAGACACAAGACCTTCCATTTGACAATCCTACTAATGATGAAGTTCCATTTTAATACCAACCCCTCCGCTTAGCCCCTTCACCCCCCACCCCCACCCCCTATATATATAGGGGGATGGGGTGGGGAGGGATTCAGGAGCCAGCGGGCGACGCGCGTATGTGCGCGTTATGGCTTTACAGTTATCTGAATTTTAATTTTAAGAGCAATGGCAAAAATCGAAAAATATATTATCGAAAGGATTCTCGATGCGGCAAAGATTGAAGAGGTTATTGCAGACTTTGTGGACTTGAAAAAGAAAGGGCCGCGATACTTAGGCCTGTGTCCATTCCACGACGACCGACATATCGGCAGCTTTGTAGTATATCCGGCAAAGAACTGTTACCGTTGTTTCAGTTGCGACGCGAAAGGTGGCATTGTGGATTTCTTGATGAATCACGGAAACATGAGCTATCCTGACGCTATCCGCTGGCTCGGTAAGAAGTACCATATTGAGGTGGACGACATACCTGTCGACTACACTCCACCATCACCACGACCGGCACCACCACCATTGAAGATGTTGGTATTGCCGATGGGAATGGTGACGCAGCGTTGCAACAGCAACAATAATCTTTGTCAGTGGATACGGTCATTGCCTTGGGATACTGCGCAACGACAGCGAATCGATGATGTTTTTGCAAATTACTACGTGGGGACTTCAAAGCAAGGTCACACCATATTCTGGCAGATAGACGAACAGGAGCGAGTGCGGACTGGTAAGATGATGAAATACTACCCGCAGGGACATCCGAAGTTCGGTCACAGGGATAAAGAGTCGAGATGGAACTTTGACTTCGTGCATGCGACACTCGCAAGACATTGGGACGAAGAAAAGAAAGAGATGACCTACGAACCTCCATACCCCTACCCTCACCTATTCAACCCTGACGAGCAGGAAATGAAGCAGACGCTCTTCGGTATGCACCTGCTGAGCAAATACCCAGAGGCGGAAGTACATATTGTCGAAAGCGAGAAGACAGCCCTTATCATGGCGACAGCCTACGGCAACCACTTGCATCAGGTATGGATGGCGTGCGGAGGTGTTGAGAATCTGAGCAACGAGAAACTGAAACCCATTATTGAACATCGCAGGCGCATCATCCTCTACCCTGACCGTGACGGCATAGACCGATGGCGTGCAAAGCAAGCAAACCTTCACTATGATCGTATAGCAATCAATGAGCAAGCCGTCACGAAATGGTGGAAGCCTGAGGACGGCGACAAGGCCGACATTGCCGACATTGTGGTGCGCATGATATGCGAACACTCTATGCCACCGAAGCCAACCTTGAAACAACTGGCAGACGAGAACCCTGCATTACAACAGATGGTTGACAAACTTAAACTTGAGGAAGAATAATATTAAACCAATGATAAAATGATAGGAGAACAAATACAGGTAAACAATGACGGTACGTTGACCATCTCGTGCAAAGTGCCTGCCAAATGGTTGCCTTTGCTTCAGAAGATATGCGAAATGAAAGGCTCAAACTTCAACAACCTGTTGAAGATGTGCATTGAATTTCTGATTGAGACGGCGAAGGTGACGACTGAGGCATCTCCGGACATGATGGTACTGATGCACCAGATGAAAGTGGATGCCAACTGGCAGAAGATGTTCAACTACATGAACAACTCAGAATTAACCGTCAACCAAGTAATATTGGTGCTTCAGCAACTTGACGGCAACAAACCGCGTGAAGGTTTTGGTTTGGTGATGTTCGACCGTCCATTCTGTGGCGATAGTCGGCAGACGCTATGTGTTGACATCATCGTAGAGAGAGTGTTGTCGATAGCAATGAACTTTCACGACTATTGGGACATGCGCAAGATTGCCCAATACTTTGAGGCTGAAACAATCCGTGAGGCACTGGTGAGAATGGTGGATGCTCAGACAATCATCAACTTGGACGAAGCTGACCGCGACGAGCTGCCAGGTATGGGAACAGTTGCACCCAACGGACGCGAAGTAATCTATGGTACAAAGACCAAGGGCAAGCAACACATCACAGCCGATAGTATGGAACACGACAAGAGATACCAGCAGCAGACTATCTCATTCGATGAGTACGATACAGATATAGCGGACGAGGAGGCAAGCAATGGTTGATGAGAGTGATTACAGGTTGCCGACAAAGCAACCACAACATGAACGAACCGAACAGGATCGGCAACAGGCAGAGGAAACCATCAAGAAACTGGAAGCCCTACCCTGGCGACCACACGGCGATACGTGGTAAGAGTATTATCAATATGAGGTCCCCGACAAACGGGGAAAGGCTATAAAGCAAAGGGCACTATGCCAAGAGATAAGAGATACCAGAAGCTGCTGAACTCGAAACGGTGGAAAGAGCTGAGGGCGTGGAAGCTCCGACAGACGGAAGGTTACTGCGAGATATGCTACCGCGAGGGGTGGCGAGGCATCGACGCGCTGGCGGTGGACATCCACCACATCGTGCCCGTCGAGTCGGTGATTGACCAGGGCGAGGAGGTGATGAAGCGGGTGTGTTTCAACCCCGCGAACCTCATGGCTCTGTGTGTGCGTCACCATGTGGAGATTCACCAACAGGCTGGGAGCCATACAAAGGAGGCAGTCAACGAGCGCAAGCAGAAGAAGCGCATCGGGTTCTTACAACGAAACGACCCCAACTATGAAACTAATAAAGGAACTAACAATGAATAGTAACAGAATGAAAGACCCAGAACAACGGAACCGTGACTTCTATAACATGGTTACAACCATCTGGGAAGACAGACAGCGAGGATTATGGAATGAGAACAAGAACGGTATCAACAAGTATGCCATCACCTTTCATACATGTAAACCAAAGAAAGATGTAGTACTTCAACTGGTGACACTACCGACAAAACCGACCTACGAGCAGTGCGCGGAGGTGCGCGAGCAGTACAGTAAATGGCAGAAGCAGAACCGAAAGCGTACACCGCGAAAGGCAAAACAAAAGGATCAGCCGATGCCCGACTACTCAGAAGAGAAGTGCATCGAGTTTTTGAAGGCCAAAGGTTACAGAATACAAAGGCAACATGTTGAATGGGTTGATGTTTAACCCCCATATAGGGTCATTTACTTTTGACCCCTCTCGATTCCCAAAT
>JAEIGA010014781.1_pt1 | contig 11878 bp, 8 predicted proteins | sample 9270691 | NCBI WGS metagenome assembly JAEIGA01 (sample SAMN17057246, study PRJNA624740) | gut metagenome | biome: biome; isolation source: fecal sample | host: Bos grunniens | place: China: Xizang | collected 2019
ACCCACACCAGCTTCGTTAGAATAAAGACCTCGTTTGATTCCATAAACCATACAAGAGCCTGCAATACCGCCGCCAATTGAAGCAAAATCAAAAGCATCTTCAAAAATCAATACAATCACCGATGGAATGGTTTCAATATGAGTGACAAGCACAATTAAAGCAATAAGTACATAAAAAAATCCCATAACAGGCACAAGAATACTTGTAATTTTTACGATTCGTTTTCCTCCTCCAAACAAGCACCACCCCACTAAAAGAGCCAAAAGCAAGCCTATTATCCAAGGTGTTGTCGAGGGATTATAAAAACTATAGGTTTCAAATGTAGATTGCAAGTTATAAGAACAAAGTAAATTAAAACCAAATGCATAAGTCAAAATCAAAAACACAACAAAAACAAGTGCCAACTTATGACTACGCAATGCTTTTTCGATATAATAAGCCGGCCCACCATAACAAGAATTCGTTTTTTCATCTCTACATTTATAAACCTGAGCAAGAGTACTTTCTATAAAAGCAGAAGCGCCTCCTATTACAGCCAAAAGCCACATCCAGAAAGCAGCTCCCGGACCTCCTAAACAAATTGCTGTAGAGACCCCAACAATGTTTCCTGTTCCGACTCGCGACGCTGTAGAAACTAGTAAAGCTTCACAAGAAGAAACGCCTTTCTTTTCTTGCGGTTTTTCTTTTAATGCCCTAAACGAATCAAAGAGCAAACGAATTTGGACAAATCGTGTTCGTACACTAAAATAAAGTCCTGCAAAAGAAAGAACCACTAATAAAATTGGGTAATATAAAAAGTTATCAACTGTATTGAGAAAATCCAACACTTTTTGCCACCTATAGAATTTATGTTTCAAAACAAGGTAGCAAAATAAAAAGTTCTTTCATCTTCTCTTTTACAAAAGCAATGCTAAAACAGAATATCTTTTAACCAGATTTTAATGAAAGCTAAAACAATTTCTTTATTTTCATCATTAGGAAGTCTTGATTTTTAAAACTTTTCTGGAAAAAACAAAAGAGTTTTTCTATTTTTAGCCGTGAAACAAAAGCCTTCAAGAAAGGAATTTTTATGGCTAAAACCATTTTGCCACTTACTGTTTTACTTGCAACTGCTTGTCTTTTTGCTGCAGATGTTGAAATCAATGGAAATGTCAAAGCCGATTATGCTTCTTACTTTGATAAAGATTTCAGTCCAACAAATGCAGCCAACCAAGATATTAATCTTGATTTTACAGCTTACATGGACGAAAATTTTTCTGTGAAAGTTAATACTCGCACAAGAAGTTCTTACTTAAATGACAAGGGCGAACGAGAAAATTCTGAAGTTCGTCATGGCCTTGCAAGAGCAACTGCAATAAACGATTCCGAAGGGCGTTACACAGCTTTCTATTTTGATGGGATTCAATTCCGTTGGGAATTTACACCAGGTGCATCACTCCTTTTTGGTGACTTGACTTACAATGCAGGCGCATTTAACTATTACTATTGGAGAGACACCGAACGCTATGCCGCTATTAAACGAGACGAAACTGTCCGCGGTCTTGGTATGGAACTTGGCGATGGAAGAATCTACATTGGAGCTGCTGAAAATAACGTTTCTTCTCTTATCGTATATGGTTCTTATCCTTTTGAAATTCTTTCTAAAACAGACCAACATTTTGTAATTACACCTAGTGCGGATTGGGCTTTTGGAGATGATATTGATCGTTCTTATACTTATTTCTTTGGAACAGAAATCAGTTATTCCAGAAGTCTAGATCTTATGAATTACGCTATTTTAGTTTCATGGGGAACTCACCCCTACCAAGGAACTGGCGTACACACATTCCTTGTTGAACCATCATTCTCTTATGATTTTTTCAACATCGGCTTAACCTTTTTCCACGCTATTTTAGCTGATGATAATGAACCCGTTGAAAAACAAATTTTCACCGATGAGCAAACTCTTTTTGCCTTTGAACCTTCTTTTAGTCTTCACAAAAAATTTGCTATTGGACTTGCTTATGAATTCCACAACCCAAGTAATGAAATTGATGACGACGAAGTTCATTTTGTCGGACCGAACTTCTATTTCTACCCAACTGCTAACGCAGAACTTGTTTTCTGGGGTGGTTATAATAAACGCCATATTGGCGCAAATACGCTTTCATTTGGTATAAGCGGACAAGTTGATTTCTAATTAAAGATATGATTTATTGAGGTTTTCGCTATTAATCGCGAAAACCTTTTTTATATAAATCTCCCGCCGGCATAGCCGGCGGGAGATTTATATAGTTCTTTTATTATTTAAAGAGATTTACCAAGCATTGCAGAAACATTTCTAAAAATGCCTTCTGCCACATCTGGTTTATTCATAGAATAAACATGAATATTATTAATACCATTAGCATACAAATCTATAATCTGATCAGAAGCATAAATAATACCAGCTTGTTTCATCGCTTCAGAATCACTCCCGAATTTATCCACTAAAGATTTAAAACGCTGGGGCATAAAGGAGCCTGAAAGTTTTATCGCTCGTTCTACCTGATTCGCATTTGTTATAGGCATAATTCCAGGAATAACCGGACAAGAAACACCTGCTTCTCGCAATTTATAAAGGAAATTAAAAAACAAATTATTATCAAAAACCATTTGAGTTGTTAAAAAATCCACACCAGCATCTACTTTTTCTTTCAAAAATTGAATATCTTCTCGCTGATTAGAACTCTCTGGGTGAACTTCTGGATAGCAAGCTGCTCCTATACAAAAATCAGCATCACTTTCTTTAAGTTCTCGAACCAATTCTACCGCATGGCGATAATCCCAATGATTTTTATCACCAGCTAAAAGTTCTGGCGTTAAATCACCTCGTAAAGCCATTACATTTTGAATGCCAGCTTGTTTCATATCTTCTATTCTTGCCTTTACTGTTTCACGACTAGAAGAAACACAAGTTAAATGAGCAAGCATTGGCACATTAAATTTTTCTTTTAAATTTTTAGCTATTTGCAAAGTATACTGACTTACTCCGCCACCAGCTCCATAAGTCACGCTCATAAAAGATGGCTTAAGAGCAGCAATCGCTTCAGTTGCATTACAAACGCTTTCATAAGAAGTTTCCTTTTTAGGTGGAAAAACTTCAAATGATAAAGAAATTTTATCCTGTTTTAAAATATCAATAATTTTCATAATCAACCGACACAACAGTCTTTATGCAAATATTTTCATAAACGCAAATATAGTTATACTTGGAAAGAAAAAAAAGTCTTTTTATAAAAAAAACAGTGCAGTTCTACGAACTGCACTGTCTACCCGATCCAAACAAACTTCAAAAATTATTGACCGAGATACTTACGGCCTACACCATATTCATCTTTATATTCTACGTAATCAGGAACAAAGCCTGCTTCATAAGAGAATACAACGTTGATACCGCACTGGAATTCGTTAAGCAATTTACCTTTGCCTTTGAAATTCTGGCGTTTCTTTTCAACGCGTTCATCACCTTTTTTACCAACAACCACTTCAGCATCGCACCAGCCACCGCTAGAAGACTTTACACTAGCTTCGCGACCATCAGTAGAAACTACTTTTAACTTAGCAATATCAAATTCTGTATTGTTACCAGTAGAAGCCCAAATTTGCAATTCACCCTTTAAGCCAGTTCCTGTAAGAGCAATTGTTGGGAAAGCCATTACATAACCATACTTATCAATGCGATGAGATGCACGTTCACCAATGTTTTCACCAAAAATCAAGAAGTAACCACGAGTACCAAGACGACTCTTGTTCAAAGCGGCTTTAACTTCTGCATGATTTGGAGCTACTTCTGCAAGTTGGAGCAAACGATATTCAGAAACCACTGGATCTTCTTCGTCTTTTGCCATTTGCAAGTTTTGAGCAACATAACCATTTTCGGCTTCAGTACGGATAGCCTTGATTTCTGCTTCAGAGCCTGCTACTTTAGAAGCCACTTGTGCAGAATCAATAAATGCAAATGCGTTCAAAATGGTATTGTAATCAGTGCCTTCTTGAGAAACCTGAACCTTACCAACATTTGCCAAAACGCGAGCATATTCTTTTACAACTTCCATATTCTTCACAGAAGCAATGTTCTGGGAAGCTTTATCAAAGTAACCTGGAAGTAAAGTGCTATAAGGGTCTTTCTTAGCTTCTATTTCAGCGGCACGCACAAGAGCCAATGTGAAGTTATCGTAAAACTCATCGGAAACATTGCCTTTTTTCTTTGCTTCCAAATAAGAGTTAATAGCATTACGGAAACGACCTTCGGACAAATGTTCGTCACCGCGCTTTTCGTTTGTACCTTTACAGGCTGTAAATGCCAATGTCATGGCCATAGCAGATACTAGGAAAAATCGATTCATGGATTGATTCCTTTTATTGATTGTGATACCTTTTATCGCCAAAAGCAGTAAAAAAAACTGTTTTTAGCAGACTGACCCTTTGAAATTTTAATTTAATTAAATATTTTAACATTGCCTTGTAGAAAAGAGTAAATTTTTATTTGGAGAGTAAACTCTGTGAATATTTTGGTCATTTCACCAGAAGCCGGCCTTTCAACCAGTTCATTAGCAACCGCTGTGAACCGTATTACTGATGCCTTTGATGAAGGCGGCATTATGGCTTTGACGTGCTCTCCCTACTATAAACAGGTTTTTTCTGATTCTCAAGATATGCAATGCATATTCAAAGGCACTGAAAGATTACACTATAAGCCTTTTGAAATTTGGAAAAGCCCTAATTCTAACCACACTTATATCTACAACGAAGAATTTTTTGGCCGCCCTTATGTTTATGGCGAACCCCACTTCCCTTATGCCGATAACCATATTCGCTATTCTTTTTTAGCTTCAGCAGCATTAGAATTTGCTTCGGTATCTGGTTTTAAGCCAAATGCCATTCTCGGTCATGAATGGGGCGGAGCTCTTGCAGGGCACCTGATACATTCTCTTTACGCTCAAGAATTTGATAAAACTCCATTTTTCCTTACTGTCCACAATATCAAGTATGACTTTTTAGTTCCAGAATCTGAAATAGGCGTTCTCGGACTCCCTCGTGCAGACCACAATATGGACGGCTATGAATATTGGGGTAAAGTCAGCTTGTTAAAAGCAGGTATCCTTTATGCCAATATGGTTTTATTGCCATCATCTGGTTATCGTGATGCTATTTTAAATACAAATATTGCAGGCGGCATGACTGGATTTTTACAAAGCAATGCAAGTAAAATCAAAGGCATTCAATTTGGCGTTAGTTATTCTCTGTGGGATTTTAATAAAGGTTCTGGACTTGCAATTCAAGAAGCTAAGCAAAAAGCGAAACTTGATCTGGAACAGCTGGTCTGTGCTAAATTTCAAAACAAGCTTTTATTATACGCACACTTGGACAAAGAAGCTGGCGACACTTCAGAAACGCTTTCAACGCTTTTAGCTGATTTAGCATCTCTAAATGTTTTTGTTCTTGTCGGCATGGATGAATCTCAACCAGAATGGGATTATTACAATTCTATTGCTGCTGAATACCCAAACAATTTCTGCGTCAGACGCTTAGGTAAAACTACAGACTTGCTACAAAAGCATCTTGCTGGTGCAGACATTTTATTTGCTGGTAATTTAAAAGAACCTTCTTCTTCTATTTTATTAAAGGCTCTTGCTGCTGGAACTATTCCTATTACAGGTAAAGATACTGGTGTTGCCCGTATGCTTTCTTCTTATTCAGAAGATTCAACAAATGATACCGCTAATGCTTTTTTGGTAGACGACCCGCGTTCTCCTGTAATGGTTCTTCGTAGTCTTAAAAAATGTCACGAAGTTTATAATTCACCTCTTTGGAAACAAGTTGTAGAAAATGCTTATAGTTTCCGCTATGAATGGGACAGAACCATAGCTCAATATTTACTTACTCTAGGTGAATTTTCTGAGAATTAAAAACGTTTAAAATAAATTGAGCGAGTTTTTTAAACTCGCTCAATTTATTTTAGCTATAGACTATTTTAGACAATACCCAATCTTTCCATAACAAGTTTTTTACCTGTCTGGAAATCACTTTTCCCACTACCTAATTTTGGTAAAACATCTAGTTTTACAACAGCACTAGGTAACATAAGTGGAGGTAAGCCAACTTCACGGAGCATTGTTTTAACTTCGTCTTCGCTCTTTTCACCAGCAAAAACAAGAACAATCTTTTCACCCTTGCTTCCATCCGGAACAGCAACTGCGAAATGATCAATTTCATCAAACAAAGAGCATTCTGAAATTTTGAAATCCACAGAACCAAGGCTGACCATTTCTCCGCCTAGTTTTGCAAATCGACTATACCTATCTACAATAGTCAAATAACCATCTTCATCAACATGGCCTTTATCGCCTGTTTTATACCAACGTTTTCCATTGATAACAGCAATTGCTTGAGAAGTGCGTTCTGGGTCTTTTAAATACCCCTTCATAATTTGAGCACCACCAATAAGAATAAGACCATCTTCTCCGACAGATAATTCTTCCATTGTATCAGGGTCAACAATCCTGAATTGCGTTCCTGGCAAAGGAGCTCCGACAGTTCCAGGTTTATTACCTTCTAAAACTGTTTTGTAATCGTCCATAAGAACATCTTTTGTATTTACCGCAGCCACAGGAGTTGTTTCTGTACAGCCAAAGCCTTCAAAAATTTCCAATTTGAATTTTGTACGGTAAAGTTGACGCACATCTTCACGAATTTTTTCTGCACCAGCATAAATACTTCGAATATGTTCAAACATCAATGGATGCACAGCACGATTAATACCCCACATTCGTAAGAATGTTCCGGTAGCCACCATAATAGTCACTTTAAATTGAGCGCACATACGAGAAACCAACTTTGCATCTGTCGGATCCGGGCAAGTTGCAACCGGAACACCACAAACCAAGCAAAGCATGGTGGTAATTGAAAAACCAAATGCATGGAAAAGCGGTAAAGAACCTAAGAAAACATCTTCAGAACTAGGATTCAAAACACTTTCACATTGCTTGATATTTCCAATCAAGTTTAGGTGAGTTAATTCAACACCCTTTGGCATTCCTTCAGAACCAGAACTAAAAATAATTGTAGCCACATCATCTAAAGAAACTTTCTTCATGAAACGCCATTCTAAATACCAGGCAGGCAAAAGCATTACACGCAAGAAATTTTTCACAAGTTCAATCTTAGGCAAATTGGCTTTCAAATCTTCCATGTAATAGACTTTATACTTGTCTAACAATCTTTCAATAGGAACGCCTTTTTGCTTTAATTTATCTACAAAAACTCTTGCCGTAATAATCGTTTTTACATCGGCCACACTACAACAATAATCCATAGTTTCTGGTGTATTGGTGTAATTCAGATTGTAAACCGTTTTGCCTCGAATTAAGCAAGCCATATTTACAATAATTCCTGGTCCAGAAGGCGGTATAAGAACACCTATTTGCTTTTCACCGGCTGTTAATTTTTCAAAAACTTTAGCAAACGCAAACGAACCTGCCGCGAGTGCATACGCTGACAAATGGTTTCCATCTGGGCTATATACAGAAGGACCGCTACCCACTCTTTTTGCTGCACGAATCCAAGCAGAAGCCACAGGACGCTGCATACGAATAGAAGAAGTCCAAGCAGTAATAGAAAGTTCTTGAACAGCTCTTTTCACCATTACCGGAGTTGTATCCAAAGGCAACAATTCTCCAAAAGCAACTGTTACAATACGATCTCCAGAATGAACCAAATCTTTAAAGCCAGCATCGGCCATGGAATAACTACTACCCCACAAACCTTGAACATAGAAAGGCAACAATTTAATCCGAGGAACATCTTTAATTGCTTCAGAGTAATCTAAACGGAAACGGTTCATGTTTCCCGTTGGAGTCATTGTATTTTCCGGAAACATCACAACGGCTTCACCACGAAGGAGAGCTGCTCTTGCCTCTTGCATTGCCTTACTTGGATTCGTGATGTCTAAATCAATTGTTTTCATTTGCGAACGCAATAAACGCACATACCATTTTTCAAAAGCAGGCTTTGTAATCACAAAACGCATTGGTCGAGGACTTGCCATTTGAATTAAAGCCCAATCGATATAAGAAATGTGGTTTCCAACTAAAAGTACAGGACCTTCCCATGGAATATTTTGAACACCTGAAACCAAAAATTTATAATGAATAGAAAGAGCTGAACGCATCAATTGGCGAAGTAAAGTATGCGGCAAAGCCCATAAAGCCCAAACAGTACCAGCTAAACAAACGACACCTAAAATAAAGAACAAATTAATTCGTTCAATATCAAAAAGCCAAATTGAAAATACTGCTAATATTTCAAAGACAACTATACAAAAACTTTGCACTCCGTTATTTACAGAAAGCACATGACCTGCAGACCTTGGCTTTGTATGGTAAAGTAGCATGGCAAACATTGGAATCATATAGATACCACCACAGAAGCCAAGCAAAGCAAAAGCTATAGCATTATAAGGTCTTGCAATAAACGGGATAAGGAAAATAAGAATGGCTGCGCCACCGGTCCCCATTGGAATAAGCCCCGTTTCAATAAAGTTTTTGGACATTTTCATTGCAAAAACAATACCAGCCAAAAGGCCTACAGCCGTTCCTATAATTGCATAATTTGCAAGAATATCCTGATTAAACAAGGAACCAGAACCAAACAAATCTTGGATAACAAAAACCATAAGGAAAATCATTACCCAGAACATTGAAAGTCCAATAATTGATTGGCGAAGTGCTCTATTCACCCAGATTTTTGCCATCTTTCTACGAGTAAAAAGCAAATTAAAATAGCGATTCCATGGGAACTTCAATGAAGCATCATAAACACCAACTGACGGCAAACGCAAGCAGCAAAATACTCCAAACAATTCAAGAGCAAACAAGACTAGGCCTACTAGTGGGAGCGTTCCAATTTGTGCGGCAAAGTCTTTTGCTTCTGGATACATAGATTCATACAAAATAGCGATTGTTCCTCCCAACAATACAAGAGCCGAGAAAAACACAATCATAAGAATTCCACTCGCTTTCGCTAAATCCCTTACTCCAACCAACTCTTTCATATACCCATTTTTTGCCGGGCTTTGAAACGCTTGTAAAATAAAGAACAACGCAATTCCAGCAAATATTAACGGAAGGTTTGCCATATAAACACCTAATCCGAAAAGTGCTAAAGCTGGCAAAGAAAGCACGGCAGTCCATTTCAAAACCCGTTCTTTCGGATACTTGTCAGAAAAGTAACCTACAGGCGTTATTAAGAGAAGTGATGGCAACAAGAAAAGCAAATGGAGAACATAGAATTGCCACGAACCTGTAGGTAAAAAGCCTACATGACTAAAAACCAATTCCATATAACCAACGATAATTGTTGCAATGGCTACTTGAGAAAAAGCCAAACCATAAAAAGAAAAAACGCCTGCAGTTTTTTTCATTCGCATTCCTTTGGTAAAGAAGTAGGAAATTAAAACAAATTCTTCTAGAATAACAAAACTAGAAAATCTATAACCCATTCATAATTTAAATTAATTCTCTCACTCTAGTAATTAGAATTTTATAGACAAATTAATTAAAACTTTCTTAATGTTAACTTTTATTTACAATACTCGCTCAAAAAATCAGTTTCCCTCAAAAAGCACTTTATCTATTCTATTATTCCAATAAGGTGTTTTTTCTTGTAAAATTTCTATTCCATTTTCATAAATGCATAAAAAACATTCTTCATTTATAACATCAAAATCAGAACCACCATTAAACACATTTAAATTTCCGTATTCTTCTTTTGTTTTCCAAAGACAAACTTTGCACTGAAATTGTAAAGAAAGTTGCTTGCAATAAGCCACAAGAATATTCTCTGACACACGTTCTTCAAGCGTTTCTTTCGCAAAAGCCAAAATTTCAGAAAGCAAAATTTGCTTTACTCCTGTTGGCAAAATTATCCGACCTGAAATATTGTATTCTGTTAGCATGGGATGAAAGATTACCTACTTTCTTGAATGATAATTTGTCCAGATTCACTTTCCTGAACAACAATCCCAGAAGCTTTACCTTCTTTAACTGCTTTTTTTCGATTTTCACTAATATAATTGTAATTGCCTCGTATATTTTTCAATCCTTTAGTTAATTTGAATTCAAATTCCCCTTTTTGCTTTAAAAATTCAAGCCCTGTTCGGTTATACCAATGTAAACTAGACAAAAACTCTGTTGATTTCCATTCACCCCATTCTCTGCCAACATTTCTAGTTCGAAAAAAATTTCCTTCTATCCATATAGTTCCCTTGATTTCTATTCCATTCAAACGATCTGCTTGAGAATAGATTTTGTCTTGAGTATAATCAATTCGACATTGGTCTATTTCATATTCAACGTCTGCCCCGTTCGTTACTTCAAAATAATAACAACGTTTATTTTTTACTTTGATTTTATCGCCATACACTTTATCTAAAGTTTTTGCTAAAGTCACTCCATATTTATCTTTAACTTGCAACAAACTCGGGTGATATTGTAAGTCGTATGCGTAAGAAGCACCTATAAAAAAAAGTAACATAAAAAATATTCGCATCATCTTTTTGCCTTAATTTTTTCCTTATGCATTTTTTTGTATTCTATTCTTTTAGATTCAAAACTTTGAATTTGTTCGGCAAATTCAAACATTTGCTGCTGTGTAAGAATATTTGGTAAATTATTATAGAATGTTTTAAAATCTATATCGCGAATAGTATTCGCAGGAATTCTATCCCCGAGTTTAGCATTGTTACCAAAGACAACAACGCTAATGCACAAATCCTTCATTGTAGGAAAATTTTCTAATATCGCTTGAATATGCCCGAAATTCTGATGATGCGGATTCTTCATAGAATATTTTCGCCGTCCTCGAGCCACAAAAATTTTCCATTGCTTGTCATACTCAGACCCAACAATCAATCCAATATAAGTTTTTTTTTCAATAACTAGAATCCCTTTTGAAGTAATCGCAACAATATCTATTTGTTGAACACCATAACTGCCATTCACATAAATATCTCTAATCACATAACCTTTAGAAATACTTTTTATATTTCCAGCAGTATATTTTTCCCCAATATATCCAACAATTTGATTTTGAAACATTTTCATCAAAATGATGAAAATGAGCATAATAAAAATCAACCACCAAAAAATAACCATTCTACTCCACTTCCCAACTTAAAACAGGATAACCGTCATTTAAGCCAGAATCATAGACAAAATCTTTGCCTACTAATTCAGCAAAATCTTCTGTTTTCATTTCACTTGCTGTTTTGGGAGTAGCGACACCACCACCATTATTTTCGCCAAAAGGTTCTAGTTCCCCTTGTTCTAAATAGTAATAATCAGCCATTGTGGTATTGTAATTATACCCAATCATTAAACCAACTAAAGAATCACCATCTACTTTACCCGTGGAATATGCTGCACTTGTAACGCCTTCTTTGTTGTAACTAAAAACGCCCCCAACATATACTCGGCCCAAAATATTTCCTGTATTGTACATATTTTTAGATGTCACATAAGCCAACGAGCCGACTACGCCACCCGTTCCGTATTCCCCTTCAATATCCGCAACATTGCTTAAGTTTGAAATAGTTCCAGAACAGGCAACGCCCAAGACTCCACCCACATAATTTTTCCCAATAACAAGACCTGTATTAGAAGCATTTGAAAAAATTCCACAAGGATTCGAAACTATAGATGTCAACGGATTGCATTGATAAGTAGCATTTCCTGTTGAATATACACTAACCGAAGCCCCACAATGGCCAGAAACACCACCAACAAAATGTTGTCCTATAACATCTCCCGTATTTTTTAAATTTTTAATATCATTTTCAGAAGAACTACCAATACCTCC
>JAEIGA010014782.1_pt1 | contig 11877 bp, 12 predicted proteins | sample 9270691 | NCBI WGS metagenome assembly JAEIGA01 (sample SAMN17057246, study PRJNA624740) | gut metagenome | biome: biome; isolation source: fecal sample | host: Bos grunniens | place: China: Xizang | collected 2019
TAGATTTTAGCATAAAAAGGTTGATAAATCAATGCTTTGAAAAACAGATAAGGTTGACATAATCGTTGGGCGGTGCTATAATAAAATCATTAATTAAATTCCATCCAATTTGGATGTTTTAATAGAGAACTCGTAAACCAAAAAAACAATCGCGAATGCGGGGAGGAATTGCCTTAATGAATGGTGAGTTTTTATGGGAAATTATAGTAAGTATTATTTGGCCTCCGAAAGGAATTATTTATATGGAGGTACAAGCTTTAATGTGGTTATATACGCTCATTAAAGTGTGGCTGATTAACAATGGTTATGTACTTCTGATCGGACTCGGAATCGTTTTAGCAATCAGTTATTCTGTGTTCGGAAACGCAAGGCCAAGAGTTCCTAGAATGGGATTTCATAGAATCTGGCATACAATAATCCGAGGTATAACTAACATTACTTTTGCATGGTTTTTCCTGATATATGGAGCTGGTTGGGGCGATCTTAACGGAAATAATGGTGCAAACAATGCAACATATACTTACACTCGAAGAGTGCATGCGGGTCCTGTTTGGAATGTTGTACATAATTTTTCAAGAGTTTCATTGCATTTCCACTTGGGTCGTGGAATCTTCAGAATTTTCTATCGACTTCTTGGTTGTGTTTCTAGATTCAACAATAACCCAAACGAAGAAAGAACCAGAGTAATTATTGCAAGAGTGCTTGCTATGCTTGTAATATTTTGGGGAGTGTGGATGATCCCGTATGATTTAACCCATTAACAAATATAGTCTGACAACAGTTTAATGTTGCCAGACTTTTTGCTATTTATAAGGAAAATTTTTAATACATATTTCTTTAAAAAAGAATTTATGATACAATTCGTTTAAGTTAGGAGGTATGCATATGGAAATATTGGATGTATATGATAAATATAGAAATCTAACTGGTAAAAGAATATTAAAAAAACAATATTCTGAATTAAAAAAAGATGAATATACGCTTCTTGCATATGTTGCTATATTTAATAAAGAAAATGAAATGTTGATTCAAAAAAGACAAGCACAATTGGAAAGACACCCAAATCTTTGGGATATATCAGCAAGTGGCCATGTACTTACAGATGAATCAAGTGATGAGGCTATAGAGAGAAAATTGTTAGAAGAATTAGGACATCCTCATAATTTTATAGAAGATAGAGCATATTTAACTATAAATTATGATAAAAGTTATTGCGATGTTTTTATAATAAATGATGATATTGATATAAATAATTTAAGATTAAATTATGATAAAGTTCAAAATGTAACATGGGCTACGAAAGACGAAATACTACAGTTGATAGATGAAGGAAGATTTATACCTTACGATAGTAGTTTTATAGAATTATTATTTTTTAATAAAGATAAAAGAGGAGTATTAAAAGGAGAAATAGATGGATAGTAAAGCCAAAAATGTAAAACTATTTCCTAAATATAGACAGATTTCAAGAGACTTTTTGTTTTTTTATACAATAAATATATTGTTTTTAACGCAAGTAAAGAATGTATCACCAGCAAATATTGTTTTGATAGATACTTTTTATTCCTTGTTTGTTGTTATAGCACAAGTTCCGGCTTCATTTATTGTAGATAAAATTGGAAGACGAAAAGGAATGATATTAGGAAATATATTAAATTGTATATATTTAATATTGATAATAACTAGCAAAAATTTATATTCGTTAATATTAGCGGAGATCACATCATCTATAGGTTTTTCTTTAAAAGACATTGCCGAGCCAGCAATTCTAAATGAATCTATAGATTTACAAAAAGAAGAAAAAAGTAAAAAGTTTGCAAGAATACAAGCAAAAGCAATTTCAGGTTATTATTTTTTTGCTGCGATATCAATAGCTATATCTGGATTTTTATTTGAAATAAATCCTTATATACCAATGTTTTTAGCTTTGTTTGTCGTTATTGTTTCGCTTATAATGTCAACAAGATTTATAGAACCAAATTTATCTGGAAAATATAACAAAAAATCTCATATAACAAAAGAAATTTCTTTAAAGGAAGCAATAAAATTTTCTTTTAATTCAAAAAGATGCAGATGCTTATTATTATTTTCGGCAGTTTTCTTTGCAATAATTACAGTGCTTGCAACATATGAAATTACATTAATAGAAGATTTAAAAATAGAATCGAAATATATTGGAATTTTATTTGCTTTTCTTAACATAGTTTCTGCTTTGGGTTCAAGAAGACAAAATAATTTTCAAAAGAATTTAAAAAACAGAACATTAACATTTTTAGGATATGCAATTGTGATATCATGTATTATAGCGGGAACTGCTTCTATTTTTGCTTTAGTTAATATGTTTGTTGCAATGTTGATTATTGTTTTTATGTATATAGTAAAATATATTTCTGTAGGATTATACAATGTTTTGATAATTAAATATTTAAGTAATTTTACAAATTCTCAAATTGATACTAAGATATTTGCAATAAACAATTTTGTTGCTTCAATTACAGCTGTATTTTTTGGATTAATAGCTTCAAAATTAATAGAAGTTTTACCGATACCAATTGCTATGATAAGTTTTGGATTATTTGCTTTTATAATAATGAGTGCTGTTCTTGTATATATGAAAAATAAAGTTGGTTTAAATCCTCAAAAATATTCAGAATTAGAGTTGAAATACGATAATAAAAATTAAAAAACAAAAAGTATGAATTTTATAAAATAAGGTTCATGCTTTTTTCTTATTTTTCTTGAAAAATGAAGGAAAAAGAGATATAATCATGAAAATAGAAAGATGCACAAAGGAGATTAATATGATAGATTTACAAAAAGCACAAAAAGCTTTTTTAGAATATGCTAATAATTATGATTTGAATAATGATAATATAACAAGAAAAATATCACATTCAATTAGAGTAATGGATTATAGTAAAAGAATTGCAGAAAATATAAATCTTACTAAAGAACAAGTGGATTTAGCAACATTAATTGGTTTATTACATGATATTGCAAGATTCGAACAATGGACAAGATATGAAACATATAGTGATTCAACAAGTATAGATCATGGAGATTTTGCTGTAGAGATTTTAAAAGAAAATGATTTTATTAGAAATTTTATAGATACTGATATTTATGATGAGATTATTTATACAGCAATAAAAAATCATAACAAATATAAAATTGAAGAATTAGAAGGAGAAAAATTAATACAAGCACAAATTATAAAAGATGCTGATAAATTAGATATTTATTATCAAATAGCAACACAATATTTTAAAGATCCTCGAAAAACAGAAACGGAAGATATATCCGATGAGTTTTTTGAAGAATTTAAACAAGAGCAGTGTGTACATAAAAGACCAAATCCAACAGAGATAGACGAATTGATTTTAATAGTGTCTTTTATTTATGATATATATTTTAACTATTCTTTTAGAATTTTGAACGATGAGAAATTTATTGAAAGAATATTTGCGCAATTTGATTTTAAAAAGCCGGATGTAAAAGAAAAAATCGATAAGATAATAAAACAAGCAAATACTTATATAAAAAATAAAATGTAAAAAAACTAAAGATGAAACGAGGTAAGAAAAAGTAATAGGAAAAGGTGGTAAATAGTGGAGAAAAAATATAAAGAACCAATTGAAACAGAAATGGAAACAACTGTAAATGTTTTATATGGAGAAAATTGTCTATCTTTATATACAAATAAACCAGATGTTCAAAGAAAATTGAATAAAATAATCGGAGAACCAGAAAAAGAATATTTTAAAGGAAAATCTATTACAGGAAGTTCATGGAAAATTTCGCTAGATGACAAAGCAAAAATTTCCAAATTAGTCTTAAAAGTTAACATTTTTGAAGTTTAAAAAAGTTATAAATTAAATATTTATATTTAAATAGGAGAACAAAAATGATATATGAAAGAAAAATAAATTATTATGAAACAGATGCGATGCAAATTGTGCATCATTCAAATTATATTAGATTTATGGAAGAAGCGAGAATTAATGCTTTGACTAATATAGGATTACCCTATAGTAAAATTGAAGAAGAAGGTGTTCTAATCCCTGTATTAGGTGTTAATTGCCAATATAAACATCCAGCAAGGTATGAAGAGACAATATTAATAGATGTAAAAACTAAAGAATATAGTGGAGTAAAATTAGTTATGGAATATGTGATAACTAGCAAAGAAACAGGAGAGATACTTCTAACAGGAGAAACTAAGCATTGCTTTACTGATAAAGAATTAAAACCAGTGTCTTTGAAAAAAGCGAGACCTTTTATGCATGACAAATTTATAGAACTATTAAATTTATCAAAATAATATGTCAGTAAGATATTGCTATAGAATTAAATTTCTATAGCTTTAATATTTTTTGAAATTATAATAAAGGGATTAAAATGGAAGAAAAGTTAAAGAACTTATATGATGAATGTATTCAAGAATTAAAAAATATAAATATTATAGATTTTAATGAAATAGGTGAAATAAATATTGGTTTTAGTAAAAGAAAAACCAAAAGATATGGTTGCTGTAAGCAAGAAGAACCAGACAAAAGCACTGCATATAGAGAAAAAAGAGTTATACATTATAGAAAATATAAAAAACATAATATAGAAATTAGTAAGTGGCTGATGGAATTAAACGATGACATTATAAAAAACACTATTATGCATGAATTGATTCATTGTTTTCCAGATTGTAATAATCATGGAAAAATATTTAAAATGTATGCTAAAATTATAAATCATAAATTAGGATACGATATTTCAAGAGTGGGAAATAAGGCGGATGATTATAAAAAAAGCAATCTAGAATTTGTAGAAGAATATGCAAAATTTAAATACAAAATTATTTGTCAAGAATGTGGTTTGATTTATTATAGACAAAGATTATTAAAGAATTTTACCAAAAAATATAGATGTGGAAAATGTAAGGGAAAACTAATGCTTTTTAATTAGTAAAATTAAGCCAAAAAGGTTGAAAGAAATTGAGTTAAAGTATATAATGTTTTTTGAAATATTAGATGAAAATAAGGAGGCGTAATTTAAAAATGGCTAGAATAGTACCAATAACAGTGTTGACAGGATATTTAGGTGCTGGTAAAACAACTTTGATAAATCATGTTTTAAATAATCAAGAAGGCTATAAAGTTGCTGTTATAGTAAACGATATAGGTGAAGTAAATATAGATGCGGAATTAATTCAAAAAGGTGGAATAGTAAAAGAAGAAGATAGTAACTTAGTTCCACTAAGTAATGGATGTATTTGTTGTACATTAAAAGTTGACTTAATGAAACAAATTGGAGAACTTGTAAGAACAGGTAAATTTGATTATATCTTAATAGAGGCTAGTGGAATTTGTGAACCACTTCCAATTGCACAAACAATTACGGTTTTAGAAGAGCAAACTAAAGCTCATAACATGCCAGTAAGCTGTAGATTAGACAATGTTGTAACAGTAGTAGATGCAGCTAGACTTGTTTATGAATTTGGTTCAGGAGAAAATTTAGTTAAAGAAAATATTGATGAAGAGGATATTGAAAATCTTTTAATTCAACAAATTGAATTTTGCTCAACTATAATAATTAATAAAATTGATGAAGTTTCAACAGAAGAATTAAGTAAAGTTAGAAATGTTGTAAAAGCTTTACAACCAGTTGCAAAAATAATAGAAACAAATTATGCAAAAGTAGATGTTAAAGAAATAATTGACACAAATAATTTTGATTATGAAAAAACACTAACTTCTGCAGGATGGTTCAAAGAACTATCAAGAGATGATAACGAAGAAGTTGAAGAATATGAACATCATCATGAGCACGAACATGAACATGAGCATGAGCATTGCGAAGAATGTGAAAAAGATGGTCATACACATAATCACGAACATCACCATCACCATCATCATCATCACCATGATCATAATCATGAAGAAGGTGAAGCTGAAGAATATGGGATTGGAACATTTGTATATACAAGAAGGAAACCAATAGATAGAAATAAATTTGAAGAATACGTAAACTTTAAATGGAGAAAAAATATTATTAGATGTAAAGGAATTATATGGTTTTCTGATGACAATGAAATGTCTTATGTATTTGAACAAGCAGGAAATCAAATGCAACTTACAGAAGGTGGATATTGGCTTGCAACAGCTCCAGAAAATGAATTAAAAATGATGGTAAATGAAAATCCAGATCTTTTAAAAGGATGGGATGAAGAAGTTGGAGATAGAATAATTAAGCTTGTATTTATAGGACAAAAATTAGAAAAAGAAGCAATAAAAGAAGAACTTGATGCATTATTAGATTAATTTTAGCAAGGAGGAAAATATATGGTAATTACTATCGGAAGAGAATATGGTAGCGGTGGAAAATATATAGGAGAACGCCTAGCTGAAGATTTAGGACTAAAATTGTATGATAAAGAACTTTTAAAGAAAGTTGCTGAAGAATCAGGGATGGATTTAGAAACATTAGAAGAAATGGATGAAAAAAAAGAGCAAAGTTTTTGGTATACATTTGCGATGTCTATGTATGCTCAAGATAGCTTAGAAACAATCAGTGAAATTCCATCAAATGAAAAAATATTTATAGAACAAGCAAAAATAATAGAAGATTTAGCAAACAAAGAAGATTGTATAATAATTGGTAGATGTTCAAATATAATATTGAAAAATAAACCTAATGTTTTGAATGTATTTATATATTCTTCAGAACTAGATTTTAAAGTAAAAAGAAAAATGAAATATGATAATTTTGAAACGGAACTAGAAGCGATAAAAGCTATTGACAACATTGATAGAGAAAGAAAAAATTATTACAACTATTTCACTAAAGAAAATTGGGGAGACAGAAAAGATTACGACTTAATGATTGATACTTCGAGATTAGGAGTAGATGGAGCTGTAGAGCTAATTAAGGAATATTTAAAATTAAAGAAGGCATAATTAATTTATAATATTCGAAAGATAAAATAATTATATGATTAGGGGTAAAAAAATTGGAAGAAAATAGAAAAAGTATTATAAGCGAAGAAGAATTAACTATTAAGCTAAATGGTGAAAATTCTGAAGTTGAAATTAATAGACCAATTGGAAAAAGAACAGCAAGAAGGGCTGAAGAAAAGAAAAAATCTTCAAGAATTGCTAAAAAGAAAAAAAATCTAAAAGAAAAGAAAAAGATTTCTAAGAAAAAAATTGCTATAATAATTATTAGCATTTTAGCAATATTGATAGCAATAGCGGGAATTGTCTTTGGTAGATATGTATATAAAGCTGGTGGAGATGTTAAGCAAGCAGCAATATCTATGACAAAAGATGTGGCTACAACAATTGTAGGAAAAGATGAACCGATATTTGTGTTGGTTCTTGGAATAAGTGAGGATATAACAAGTAAATTAACAGATACAATTATACTTGCTGGATATAATCCAGAAACGCAAAAAGCATTTATGGTTTCAATTCCAAGAGATACATTTGTAGGAACAAACGAAGCAAATGCGAGTGGTTGGGACAAGATCAATGCTCTATATCAAAAAGATATTTCAAAAACAATAAAAGCTGTAGAGGAACGTACAGGTGTTAATATAGATAAGTATGTTATTGTAAGAAATACAATGCTACCAGCAATGGTAAATGCAATCGGAGATGTTGAATTTAATGTTCCGATTGATATGGATTATGATGATCCAACACAAGATTTACACATTCATCTTAAAGCTGGAGTTCAAATGATAAATGGAGATAAAGCAGAACAACTATTAAGATTTAGACATAATAATAATGGTACTTCATATCCTTCTTCATGGGGAGATAACGACTATGGTAGAATGAGAACTCAAAGAGAATTTATTAAAGCTGTAGCTCAAAAATTAATTTCTTTAGATAATGTTACAAATATTAAAGGAATAGCAGAAGCTGTATTTTCTAATTTAGAAACTAATATGTCTATAGGGGATTTAATTGGATATATTCCTTATGCAATAGACTTTAATGTTGATGATATTAGAATGGAACAATTACCAGGTTCTGGTGCAATGCTTAATAAATTATCTTTCTATAAAGCAAGTCATACACGTTCAAAAAAATTAATGGATGAATTAATAAATTATTTAGGTTTGGATGCAAAGGAAACAAAGAAATATTATACAGGAAAGATTAAACAAACAATAGCTGCAACTCCAGAAGCAGAAAAACAAGATGCATGTGAGCATAAATATAAAACAGAAATTATAAAAGCTTCAACATGTAAAGAACAAGGTGAAAGAAAATATACTTGTGAATTATGTGATAGCACTTATACAGAAACAATTGCTACATCAAATCATGATTATGATGAAAATGGAATATGCGTAATTTGTAATGCTAACAAAGAAGATACAGAGCATGTATGTAAATTTACTAAAGTTGTAAATATAGAATTACCTGCTACATGTATAAATGATGGTGAAGGAACATATGCTTGTGAAAGTGAAACTTGTGGTAAAAAGAAAAATTTAGTTATAAAAGCAACTGGAAAACATATATATGGTGAAGATGGAAAATGTACAACTCCAGGATGTACTGCAAAAAAAGAAATGAATAATGAAGTACCAAAGGATCCTGTAGAACCACAACCACCTTCAACACCACCAGTAAATCCACCACATGTGCACTCTTTTACTGGAACAGTAACAACCAAACCAACATGCACAGAAGCTGGAGTAAAAACATTTACATGTTCTTGTGGTGAAGGGACATACACAGAAGCAATAGGAGCAACAGGACATAATTTTACAGATACTACAAAACCAACTTGTGCTAATTGCTTAGAACCAAACACAAATTATGTGCCTCCAGTACAATCAACACCACCTCAACCAGAAAATCCAGAACAACAAGAAAATTAAAAATAAAATCCCTCTTTTAAGAGGGATTTTTTGTTTTTGCGTATATTTTTTAAATTTAGTTTCATAATAGATTTATGAAAAAAAATATTGTTTGGAAAGTTTTAATTTATCTAATTATTTATAGTATTATTGGTTTCTTTCTAGAAACTGTATTTGCTATTATTACCAAAGGAACATATGAAAGTAGACAAAGTTTTATATATGGACCTTTTTGTCTAGTTTATGGTATTGGTGCTATTTGTTTGATATTTTCATTAAATAAACATAAAAATAATAACTTTAAATTATTTGTTTATGGGATGTTTATAGGTGCAATTGTAGAATATTTTACTAGCTATTTTGGGGAACTAATAATGCATATAAAGTGGTGGGATTATTCTGATGCTTTTATGAATATACACGGAAGAACTTGCCTTTTTTATGCTATATGTTGGGGATTTTTAAGTATACTATTAATTAAATATATAAATCCTAAAATAGATGCATTAATAGAGAAATGTTATAAAAAGATATCATATAGTTTTTTGAAAAAATGTATAAGTATAGTTATGATATTTTTTGTTTTTGATGCAATAATTAGTGTATATGCTTTAGATATTTTTTTGTCGAGAGTTTCTAATGAGTATAATATAAATATCATAGGTGTAGAAAAAATAAATAAAGATAATTATATTTTGGAAAAAATGTTTTCGAATAAAAGAATGATGTTAACATATCCAAATATGAGAGTTGTTAACGAAAAAAATGAAATAATTGAAGTAGGGAAAATATTGAAAGATACACCAAATTATTATTATAAATTCGGCAATAAATAAATTTTATAATTTGCAATAAAAATAAATGAATTAAATGGTAAACTAGTAGCTATTCTATTGTAAAAAAAACTAATTAATGATAATATATTTGTGAAAAAATATATTTAAAAGAGGTTATAAAAATGTATAATAGAATAGCTATTGTTGGTGCTCCAGGAACTGGTAAAACAACACTTGCAAATATTTTATCAGAAATTTTTAATATACCAGCAACTCATATTGATGGAATACACCATTTAGAAAATTGGGTTATAAGAGATCAAGAAGAAAGAGATAGAATAATTTTAGAAATTGTCCAAAAAGATAAATGGATAATAGATGGAACATATAAATCTACAGTAAGAGCAAGATTTGAAAGAGCTGATTTTATAATTTGGCTAGATTTTTCAACTTTAGCTCAACTAAAAGGTGTACTAGGAAGATACTTTAAAAATAAAGGTGTAGAAAAACCAGAGATTCCAGGTTGTAAAGAAAAAATGGATAGAGAGTTTTTTACATATGTTTTAAAATATAATAAAAATAAAAGAAAGTTTATTGTAGATAATTTAGTTGGAATAGATAAAGAAAAAGTTAAAGTTTTCAAAAATAGAAAACAAGTAAATAAATGGATTAATGAATTAAAATCAAAATAAATTGTATGAAGATTGGAGAAAAATAATTAAAAATGGCGAAAAAGAGTATTGCAAAAAATTACATATATAACATGATTTATCAAGTGTTAATATTAGTATTACCGCTTATAACGACCCCTTACTTATCAAGAGTTTTGGGTGCAGAAGGAATTGGAATATATGGTTACACATATTCGATTGTTACATATTTTATTCTTTTTGGTTCACTTGGTGTTGCAATGTATGGCCAAAGAGAAATAGCATATGCTGGTGAAAATATTGAATCTAGAAAAAAAGTGTTTTTCGAAATAATAATATTTAGATTCATAACAATAGCAATTGCGACAGTTATATATTACTTCTTTTTTATAAAAGGTGCTGAATATCAAATTTATTATCAAATTTTGCTTTTAGAGCTAATTGCTGCAGCTTTTGATATTAGTTGGTTTTTCCAAGGAATGGAAGAATTTAAAAGAACGGTTACAAGAAATGTACTAGTTAGAATTTGTAGTGTTAGTTTAGTATTTATTTTAGTAAAAACTAAAGAGGATTTAGCTAGATTTACATTAATTTATTCTTTAGCGGATTTGATTGGAAACTTATCTTTATGGGTATATTTACCTAAATATTTAAAAGGTATAAAAGTAAAAAATATAAATGTTTTAAGACATTTACCAGAGATTATATTACTGTTTATTCCACAAATTGCAAATCAAATTTATAAAATATTAGATACAACAATGATAGGAGCATTAGTTTTAGATAAAGCAGAAACTGGATATTATGAACAAGGTCAAAAAGTAATTCGTCTATTGTTGACTGTTGTAACATCTTTAGGTGTTGTAATGGTTCCAAGAATGGCAAGTACTTATGCTAGTGGAGATAATGAAAAAATTAAAAATTATATGAAAATGTCTTTTAGATTTGTGTTCTTTTTAGCATTTCCTATAATGTTCGGGATAACAAGTATTTCTGCAGAATTTGTTCCTGTATTTTTTGGTTCAGGATATGATAAAGTTATTATTTTAATAAATATAATTTGTCCAATATTAATTTTAATGGGCATGGCAAACGTTTTAGGAACACAGTATTTATTGCCTACAAAAAGACAAAAAGAATATACTTTTTCAGTTAGTATAGGAGTGGTTGTAAATTTCGTTTTAAATTATATTTTAATAAAACAGTATGCATCAATTGGAGCTTCAATTGCAACAGTTTTATCAGAATTAATAGTTGTTATAGTACAATTTCAATATATTAAAAAAGATATTTCATTCAAAAATCTTTTACAAATGGCATGGAAATATTTTACAGCTGGTGTTGTAATGTTTGTGGGATGCTTTGGAGTAAGATTAATTTTAAAAATCAATGCAATAGATGCGATGTTAATAAATATTTCAAACTCAATATCAATAAATAAAGAGTATTTTATAAATATAACCTCTATAATTACTCAAATGATAATAGGATGTTTAATATATTTCGGAATGCTAATTGTATTAAAAGATGATTATGTATTTAAATTTATAGATAAAATAAAAATAAAATTATTTAAGAAAAA
>JAEIGA010014783.1_pt1 | contig 11877 bp, 9 predicted proteins | sample 9270691 | NCBI WGS metagenome assembly JAEIGA01 (sample SAMN17057246, study PRJNA624740) | gut metagenome | biome: biome; isolation source: fecal sample | host: Bos grunniens | place: China: Xizang | collected 2019
TGAAGAAAGCTGTAGTTGAGAATGCTACTATCACTGCTGCTGCATACGGTATCCGTTTTGATGGTAATATTGATGATTATGCTCTGACTGTCAAGGATTGTAACGTAACAGCTGTTCAGCCTGTTATTGTACGCAAGATGACTGGTAAAGTCAACACAATCGCTTTTGAGGGAACCAACACTTTGACTACTGACGAGACTTTCCAGGTGGTAATCACCAATGGCAGCGATGATGAGGCTTATTCATATCCTACCGGTACTTATACTTTGACAGGTAATGAAGGTTTGAATGTATATCCAATTGTCAATGCTGCTGCTTTCGGTGCTGCGGTTCTCAATGAGAAACTTCCTGTAGTTGACGTGATTGGAGAGGTTGAGAATGTAGGTGAAGGTTTCGAGATCACTCGTGATGTTGTGCTGAACATGAACGACAAGGTCTTCAATGCAGGTTCTACTTCAAGTTCATACTGGTATGCTCTTGAGATAACAGGTGATCATAATGTTGCGATCAATGACGCAAACTTCACTCGTGCCGGTATATTTGCGGGTGCTGGTGCAGACGTGGTTTTCAACAGCGGTATGATCAATCATAAGCCTGAGAGAACCTCACGTTATATCTTCTGTGCACATGATAATGGAACTACCATTACCATCAAGACTGGTACTTTCACAAACGACAGAGCAAAGAACAGCTTCTTCTGGGCTGACGGCGGTGCTGTCATCTATGTTGAAGGTGGAAACTTCGGTGGCGTAGCATCAAACAATAAGATCGTTACATCAAACGGTGGCCAGGTGATCATTACCGGTGGTACATTCAACTTCGATCCTACTGCCTGGTTAGCAGCTGGATATACAGCAACTAAGAGCGGTTCGACTTGGACTGTATCTAAGTTATAATATGCTTCTGCCCCACAGCGCTTGACCGCGCTGCGGGGTGCAAGGATGCCCGATCGGTGTCGGGCATGACGAGATGGAAAACAAAACAAAAACTAATAAATAATTAACTAAACAAACGTATGAAAAAGATTTTACTTTTTGCTTCGGCGGTTGCCATGATGCTTTCTGCCGGATCGTGCCAGAGGGAAATCGAGTATCTCGAGGGTGACACAAAGGTGACATTTGAGGTGTCTACAGGCGACCTTGCAACCAGGGCAATCGCAGACGCTTCTAATATCACAGTGCTGCATTGGGAACTTTACGGTTCTGACATCAGGACAGCTGAGTCTCCTTTCGGAGAAGGAACCGTTACCGACACTGACGGTGACAAGAACTTTACAGTGGAACTTCGCCTTGTCGCAGACCAGGACTACAACATCGTTTTCTGGGCTGAGACAGAGGATGGTGCGATCCACTATGACACTCAGGACCTTCGTAGCGTCAAGATCAAGACCTACTCTGACGAGAACGCAAACGACGAGAGCCGTGCAGCATTCTTTGGTGTTCACAACTTCCAGACTGAGAACGGTGTGAGCGTGAACGAGACAGTGACTCTTTACCGTCCATTCGCTCAGATCAACCTCGGTGCGACAACCTACGACACATCACTCAACCTCGTGAACGGAGGTAAGGTGATCGTCAATAAGTCGCAGATGACCGTAAATTCAATTGCGAACGTTTTCAATACTCTTGATGGCGTTGGTGAGATCGAGGGTCCATTCGCAGGTGAGGTGACATTCAATGCTGCATCCACTCCTAATGGTGTGGCTGACCAGACTGATTCTCTGCTTACTGTCAATGATGACAAGTATTTCTGGATCGGAATGAACTATATTATCGTTGAAGGAAATTCAGATATCATCACTGTTGACGTTACACTCAATACCAACATGGGTGATGTACAGCACACAGTTACTCACGTGCCTGTAAAGGAGAACTACCGTACCAACATCATTGGCGATTTCCTCACAACAGGTGCAACTTTCGAGATTGTTGTTGATGAAAGATTTGAGCAGCCTGATTATGTTGTGGACGCAAATCCTATCCCGAATGAGAAGCTTCACAGGGTGCAGACTGTTGAGGAACTCCTCAAGTATGCCTACATGGTCAACTACGTAGATAAGACTCTGGAGCTTGAGCTTTACAATGACATCGCTCTTCCTCAGTATGAGATTGATGTGGATCATACCAACCAGACATACGTATACACCACTACTCCTGTTACCGTAGACAGCGGTATCCCAAGCGGAAACAACTGGGTGGCGATTGGAGAATATGATGAAAGCAAACCTTTCTATGGCTTCAACGGAAAGATCAACGGAATGGGACATACACTCAGCGGCCTTCGCATGACCAGCACAACTCATGTAACCGGATTCGTAGGTTATGCTGAGCTAGGTGGAACTGTAGTGGAAAACCTCAACCTTTCAGATGCTATTGTCTACAGTACAGCAGCTTACACCGGTGCTCTTGTAGCATGGATGGGTGACGGTGTTGTAGTGAAGAACTGTCATCTTACAGACGTTCATGTATGGGGTAAGAACACATATGCCGGTGCCATCACAAGCTATGACATCTCAAGAGGTTGGTATGATGACGATCTCTGCGTGATCGAGAACTGCTCTGTGGATGCTACATCCACAGTAACCGGAGCCGATTATGTCGGTGGTATTTCCGGTCGCAACTACGGAAGCATCATGAAGAAATGCTATAATGCAGCGACCATCACAGGTACAAACTGCGTGGGAGGTCTCACAGGTGAGTCAAGAGACTATGTAGACTATAAGGACGGTTGGATGATTGCATGCCACAATGAAGGTACAGTCATATCTTCCGGATCGGCACTTGGCGGCATCATGGGCCAGAGTTTCGTGGACCATGGTCATGTGGATTCTGAGAACTATATGGTTGCATGCTGGTCTACAGCTCAGACAGCGGACTACCAGAATGTACTTGTGGGCTCATGCGCGTCAACTTCTGTGGATCATTATGGTTCATGGGGTCTCAAGACTAAGGCGTCTCAGACTCCTCTTAAAAATGGCACATACACATCTTGCTACGTTTTCGACTCAGTAGACGCAATCACACAGGCTGACATCGATGCAATGAACGCAGCAATCGACCAGTACAACACAGGCCGCACACCTGAGGATCCTACATACTGCCCATACAAGTGGGATTGGACAGAGGGCAGCCTTCCTGTATTGAAGTAATATCAAATAATACTATCAACCATGAAAAAGTTTTTACTCTATGCTTCTGCAGTGTCAGCAATGATGCTCGCAGGATCATGTCAGAAGGAGGCTGTTGAGCCTGTTTCCGAGGGTGAGGCTACAGTGACTTTCGCGCTGGAACTTCCGAACAAGGTGGAGACCAAGGCGATGTCTCAGGCTGAGGCTACCAACATCGTTTACTACGAGATCTGGAACTCGGATTGGTCAAGACAGCTCTATCCGGTGGATTCTGATGCACTCGCATCCCAGCCAGTCTCTGGCAAGCAGGCTCAGATCGAGATGAAACTCGTTGCCAACCAGACATACAATTTCATTTTCTGGGCTCAGAACGATTCACACAATGCTTATGATGTGAATGAACTCAAGAACGTAAAGGTGAACTATGATGCTATCACCGGTAACGATGACAAGTTTGATGCATTCTATGCAACAAGGCAGATCAGGGTTACAGGACCTGTCAATGAGACCATCACGCTATACCGTCCGTTTGCGCAGCTCAACTTCGGTGCTGACGTAATGGAGACAGATCTTGGTCCTGTCAAAGTGACTGGTACAACAGTAAAGGTAACCAACCTTGCAACTGTATTCAACACTATCGAGGGAGTAGGTGAGGTCGACGGAAATGCTGCAACTGCAACATTTACCGCAACTGGTCTTGCTACCGACGAGGCTCTCGTCACAGGTGGAAAGTCTTACACTTGGGTTACTATGGACTACATGCTCATGATGAACGAGCAGTCACTGGTTGACGTGGATGCTGCGTTTGGAGTTGATAATATGGATGATATGGTTGTACGCAGTGTAACCAATGTTCCATTGAAGAAGAACCATCGTACAAACATCGTGGGTGACCTTTTCTCGGCTGATGCTACCCTCAATATCATTGTGGATCCTGCTTTCGATCAGTCGGACATCATTGTCACAGACGAGTCTGTAAAGCTCAACGACGGATCATATCTCGCTCGCTCTGCAGCTGAGTTTGAATATGCTCTGGAAAATGTAGATGCTGGAAAGACTATATATCTCGCTGATGGTGTATATGAAGGAGTTTTCCTGATGAACAAGTCATATGATGTTAACATCGAGGCTGCTAACGAAGGTCAGGCAACTATCTCAGGTAAGCTTGGTGTCGCATATGGAAACGTAACCCTCAAGGGTCTCAACTTCAAGGTTTCCGCTAATACATCCGGCTCTACCGCTAATTCTCTTGTGAACAAGGCAGGTGCTTATGTTATCCCGATGTATTGCGCTGATCTGACAGTGGAGAACTGTACATTTGAGGGTATGACAGATAGTGAGGGTGCCATCTACTACTATGCTAATACCGGAAGTGCCCTAGTGCCTGAGAAGCTTACAGTGAAGAATTGCTCTTTTGACGGCGACCGCGCAATCCGTGCACGCGCAAACGTTGAGGTAACAGGATGTACTTTCACCAGCCTTGTTAACCCATGTCTTCAGATCCTCGGAATCGGTGAGACTCCTGGTGCTGTTACCTTCACAGGAAACACATCTGATAATGTGGTGAACGGTGTTACCATCAAGACAAGCAACTACGTTGCGAAGAACATCACTTTCAATGTAGGTGATAATACAAACTGCAACACCATCGCTTACGACCTTAAGAAACCTGGAAATGTTTATGCTGAAACATTCACATACACAGGTGAGGTGACTGACATCGTTCCTGAACCGTAATATTTTCGACCCACGGCGCCTGACCGCGCCGCGGGTTGCCAGATAAAAAGAAAAATAACGATGAAGATGATTGGAAAGTTTATCAGCTTTGCTGCGATGGCGGCTCTTGTGGTATCCGCTGGCTCCTGCCAGAAGGAACCGGCTGTCGTCGAAGAGCGTGGCGCAAAGATCAGCTTTACTCTTCAGGCCGGAGATCTGACTAAGGCTATTGCAGATGCGACCAATATTGACATCCTGCATTACGAGGTCTATCCTGAAGATGTGGAGAATGCGACGAAACCTCTTGCCGAGGGTTCGGTGAAGGATGATGATAGGGACGGAGTGTTTACTTTAGATCTGTCTGTGATTTTGGATCAGACATACAACTTCATATTCTGGGCGCAGGTCGATCCGGAAGATGGAAAGGAACATTATGATATATCTGACCTTCGTCGTGTGGGCATCAAGTCTTATGCAGATGAACTTGCCAATGACGAGAGCCGTGCGGCATTCTATGCGTACCGGACATTTCATGTTGATGGACCGGCATTGGCTCAGACCATCATTCTCAATCGTCCGTTTGCACAGGTCAATGTGGGTACGACCACTTATGAAGTGCCTTCACTGAATCTTGCTGAGCCTCTTAAGGTAAGCCAGTCTGCAATGAAGGTGTATGGACTTGCTGATACCTTCAATACCATTTCAGGAGAGGGAGAAGGCTCACAGGATGTCCTTTTCCAGAGAAATATCATGCCTAATGGCGAAGTGGATGCCAAGGATAAGATACTTGAGGTGAAAGAGAACAAGTACTATTGGCTCGGCATGAACTACCTCATAGTGAACGGTAACTCTGATAACGTCAAGGTGGACATGACATTCCACACCAACCACGGTGATATCGATCTTGCCATCGACAATGTTCCGGTCAAGAAAAACCACAGAACAAATATCATAGGTGACCTGCTTACATCAAATGTAGTGTTCGAGATTGTGATTGACGAGAGATTCCAGGGACCGGATATCATTGCAAGGTAAAATAAATAAAACTATACAAACTTATGAAAAGGATTATTTTGATCGCGGCAGCTGTAGCGGGATTGTTTGCAGCAGCCTCTTGCCAGAAGGAAGGCGTTCCTGCCTCTGGTGAGGTCAAGGTCAGCTTCACTGTAGCATTGCCTGATGCTCTTGACACAAAGACGATCGCACAGGCAGAGAATGCTGATGTCGTTTACTACGAGATCTGGAGCGAGGACTGGTCAAAGCAGCTTTATCCTGTGGACAATACTGCTCTGGCATCAGAAGAGGTTGTAGACAAAAAGGCTACAATTGATCTCGTGCTCGTGGTCGACCAGACCTATAACTTTATCTTCTGGGCACAGCATGAGGCATGCGGAGCTTATGACGTGAACCAGCTTCAGAATGTCAAGATCGACTATGCTGCGATGACTCAGGGCAATCAGGATATCTTCGATGCTTTCTATGCAGTCGAGACTATCGCGGTGAATGGACCTGTGAATGAGACAATTACTCTCAAGCGTCCTTTCGCGCAGCTCAACTTAGGTGCGTCAATAATGGAGTCTTCATTCGGAGCCATCACTGTAGGTGCTACTTCAGTGACTGTTGACGGACTTGCTGCCGTATTCAATACCGTAAGCGGTGTCGGCACTACAGCTGCTGCTCCTGTCACTTTCAATGCTAATGGCCTCGCTTCTGGTGATGCTCTTGTAACAGGAGGACAGTCATATGCTTGGGTTACAATGGATTATATGTGTATGATGGATGCCAAGTCTACAGTGGATGTTACTGCAGCAATAGAGGTTGCAGGTGTCGGTACTGTAGATCATGAAATTCCGTCTGTTCCTGTTCAGAGAAATTACAGAACAAACATTGTAGGAGACCTATTCACTTCAAATGCTGAACTCAACATCATCGTCGAGCCAGAGTTCAGTCAGCCGGATGAGGTAGTTACTGTGAAATAATAATAAATCTATAGTCATGAAGAAACTTATTCTTTTTGCCCTTGCTGCGGCGACAATGCTGCTTGCAGGATCATGTCAGAAGGAAAATGGGGTGAAGGATGCTGATGCTGCTGAGGTTACTTTCAGCATCGATCTTCCTGTCGACCTTTCTACAAAGGCAATCGGTGATGGAACATCTGCTACCGAGCTGTACTACGGTGTGTTCAACCAGGAGGGAGAATACATCCAGAGCCTTGCTCAGGCCGCTGCAGTTCCGGTAGTTGGCAAGACAGCTACTCTCAAGCTGAAGCTTGTCAGAAACTACACATCTTCTATCGTGTTCTGGGCTCAGGCTCCAGATGCACCTTATACTTTTGATGCCCAGACAGGTGTTGTGACCGTGAATTATGCAGGAATGGCCAACGATGAGACTCGTGATGCGTTCAGCAAACTCCATAAGTTTACAGTTCCTGATCAGGCCACTTTCGATGAGACAGTTGTCCTTACCCGTCCTTTCGCTCAGATCAACTTCGGCGCATCTGATTTCGCTCAGATCACTGAGCTCGGTCTCAAGATGGAGTCGCTAGTGAAGATCAACGGTCTTGCAGATACCTACGACATCCTCAACGGTACCATAAGCGGTGACGCTCAGACAAAGCTTGACCTCAACGCTGTGCCAGCTCAGTTCAATCCAGCTGAGAAACTTGTAGTCAAGGGTGTAGAGTATGGATATGTTTCGATGAACTATGTTCTTGCCCCAGAAGAGGCAAAGGAACTTGCTAACGTTCATGCTACTTTCTCATACAACGGCAAGAATGTAGATCTGGACGTCCCTAATGTACCATTCCAGAGAAATTACCGCACCAACATAATTGGCTCTTTCTTCACAGATCAGGTGACATTCAATATCATCGTGGATAATGAGTTTAATCAGCCAGACTTTATAGAGGAAATTCTATAACAGTCGCTAACATTATTTAAATGATCATTTTTATGAAAAAGATTCTTTTGAGTACAGCAGCAATCGCTTATATGTTTTCTGCTGCTTCTTGCCAGAGAGATACTATTGAGCCCGCTGCACAAGAAGGAGAGGTGGTGACAGCCACTCTTACAATTCAGACTCCTGGTCAGTTAGGCACAAAGGCTGCGACTTCTGATGAGCAGGAGATGATCGGCGATGGTAGAGCTGCAGATAACCTTGTATTCGCAGTTTTTGATGAGGATGGCAATGAGCTTACTGACCTTCGCCAGGGAGATTGGGTAAATTCAATCGGAGAGAACAGATCGGAAATTGTATTTAATAACGACGCAGCTCCAACCACTACCGTGACTGTCAAGCTCGTGCGCGGTAAAGAGTACACATTCGTATGCTGGGCACAGAATAAGGCTGCAGAGTGCTATGACTTCGAAGATATGAAGAACATCGGTATCAGTTATGAGCAATACAATGTTTCAAACAACGATCTTCGCGATGCATTCTATGCCAGTGTCAAGACTGGCAAGGTGACAGAGAACTTCAGCAAGAACATTACGCTCAAGCGTCCTTTCGCCCAGATCAACGTTGGTACTACTGATATGGTTGAGGCTATGAAGGCTGGTCTCGAGGGTGGCAATCTTTACTCAACGATGACAGTGAAGAATGCAGCTACTGTTCTCAATACCTTCACAGGTGCTGCTTCTGAAGCTAAGGAGGTGACATTTGAGTATGGTCACATTGTCGCTCCTGACTATAAGCTTGTTATCGATAGGGACAAGGTTGTAAATAATCCTTCAGCAGCGATAGCAGATCAGTATGACTGGCTTGCTATGAACTATATCCTCGTTGCAGATGATACTGCAGACGGTGCATCTTCTGCTCTTGCCGAGGTTTCGTTCGCTGTTAGAGAGAATGATGCTGCAGTCCTCACTACATACGAGGTTTCAAACGTACCTGTACAGAGAAACCACCGCACAAACATCGTAGGTGGCCTCCTTACTGCTGACGGTGAGATCTGTATCATTATTGACCCTCTCTTCGTCGGCGAGTATGTTGTTGGCGGTTACTCCCTTTAAAAGTGATATTTTGACCTGATGAATATTATGAAGAATTCAATGAAGATCCTTTTGATTGCAGTGATTGCGCTGCTTGGTTTTGTATCGTGCCAGAAGGATGATGTAAAGATGCCTGTAGATCCGGTTGCCCAGAGTGAGACTGTCAAGATAGAGATCAGCTCTCCTGATGTTATGGACACCAAAACTATAGGTGATGGAAGTAAGGTCAAAGAGGTTTACTATACAGCCTTCGTGGATGGAAAGCCTGTTGTAAGCATCCAGAACAAGGCTACTCTAGTCAATGGAAAAGCTACATTGGACCTGAATCTGATAAAGAATGTACGCTATCAGTTTGTTTTTTGGGCTCAGGTTGTCCCAACGGATGGGGAAGTGTCTCCTTATGACCTGACTGAATTCTATACCAGGTCACTGGTCAAGGTTGACTATCGTGGTCAGGCCAATGATGACAACCGTGATGCGTTCTGCGCAATGCATGAGATCCTTGTTCAGGGACCAGTTGATGAGACAGTATATCTCCGTCGTCCTTTCGCTCAGATCAACTTCGGTGCATCAGACTATGATATGCTCAAATATCTTGAACTCCACACAGGTATGGAATCTGAGACATTTGTATATAGCATTCCGGACGTACTTAATGTCCTTGATGGTAGTGTGTCATCTTCGGGACAAAGTTTGAATGATGTACATTTCTCCCTCTCTCCGATACCTTCTGGCGAGGATGAGTATATCACCGTAGCTGGCAAGCAGTATGGTTATGTGAATATGAACTATGTTCTTGCTTCAGAAATAGGTGAGACTGTTTCCGTGAAACTCAAGATGGTCAATGGCTCCAGCATTTGGGAAACGGCAGTTCTTCCGAATATTCCTGTACGCAGAAACTACAGGACCAACATCGTAGGTGATCTCTTTGTTGAGAATGCAGTTCTCCAGATCATCGTAGAACCAGGCTTCAAGGATCCGGACTTCATAGTCAAGTAATAAGCCCATAAAGTTAACCCGACTTTGATTGAAGATTTCAAAGTCGGGTTAACTTTATATTGGTATGTCTATAGAATATTCAAGCTCTGCTCCTTGATCTTTTCGAGTTCGTCCTTCATCTTGACGACGATCTTCTGGATCTCTGTGTGGTTCGCTTTTGAACCGGTCGTATTGATCTCGCGTCCCATCTCCTGAGCTATGAAGCCGAGTTTCTTGCCTGGGCACTCTTCGTTGGAGATGGTGTCGAGGAAGTACTTGCAATGCTGGCGCAGGCGCACTCTTTCCTCGTTCAGGTCGAGTTTTTCAATGTAGAAGATCATCTCCTGCTCCAGACGGCTCTGATCCGGCTCAGCCTTGAGCTCAGCAAATCGACTTAAAATTTTTTCCCTGATGGCATCCACACGTTCCTGCTCGAAGGTTTCCACCTGGCGGGAGTATTCCATGATGTTCTCCACCTTCGAAGTGACGTCTTGGTAGAGCACTTCACCTTCCTGAGCGCGGAAAGCGTTGATGTTGGCTAGAGCCTCATCGATGCACGCCTCCACCATAGGCCAGTTTTCGTCTGTGATCACGTCCTGCTTCTTGGCGTCCATCACTTCCGGCATACGTAGGATGAGGGCGAGCAGATCGTTAGGATTCTGGGTCTGGATGTTTGATGCACCTACCTTGTCTGCTAGCTCGCTGAGCTGCTGGTAGTATTCCATGGCCATCTCCATGTTGATCTTCTTGGCGCTGTCTGCGGCGTTTGGCTCGAATGTCATGAAGAAGTCAATGTTTCCTCTGGTGAGTTCGGCTGCAATCTTCTGCCTTACAGCCATTTCCTTGTCTTTGGGGAGCATAGATGTCTTTAAGCTGATGTCAGCTGTCTTGCCATTGAGTGAGCGTACTTCTACTGTGATCTTTCCTGTTTCGAGGATGGCCTCGGCCTTACCGTAGCCTGTCATTGACTTTATCATGTCTTGTGAATTTTCTGATTTAGCGGTGCAAAAATAGTAATTATTCTTGATAATCTTCTTCTGACAGTTGAATTGTGCCTGTCGACTTGCGCTACTTGGCTTGTGGTCATTGACATTCAATTCTGCTCTGGCATCTAACTTGCTGACCTTCAATCATATGACTAGCAACACGGTGGGTCGATTTTACCCACCGTGTTGTGCGTAGTGTGTTGAATGTCAATAGTTTGCGTGTCAGGGATGTGTTTTGTGTTTTAGCCGTGCTTTTGGAATGCTTCGCGTGGAGCGCCGCTGAGAAGGTATATCACTCCGCAATGGGTGAAGCCGTGCTTGCGTAGGATATGGTGCATGATGACGTTGTCTTTGTGGGTGTCTATGCGGATGTTGTCTGTCTGAGTGAAAGCCCATTCCAGAAGTCTGTCTGCCGCTTTGTGACCAGGTTCGCGCACTGCGATGCGGTGGATGACATGGTATGGTGAGTCGTCAATCCATTGGCCGTCATATATTCTGGCATATGTCGGGTCCGGTCCGGGGATGAAGGCCATTGTGGCTGTGATGCTGAAAGATTCTTCGCTTCGCTCAGAATGACAGAGGAGAGGTTCACAAAGGACATAGCATACGCCTCGTGCGATGTCCTCACGGACAATGTCTTCGGAGGGGTAGCTGTCATTCCATTGGTTCATGTTTCCGCTCGCGCGCATGATCTGCCTGGCGCAGCGGAAAATCTCCATCAGCTCCGGAATGTCCTCGTATGTGGCCTGACGTATCATTTTACTTCTCCTCCACGTACTTCAGCCAGTTAATGGCTGCCACCAGCGATGCGTTCCAGTTGATCGCGATTTCGTTGGAAGCATATGAAGGCATTACGTCCTCGTATGACTCGTCTGGATAGGTAGAAGCATATGTCACCTCGGCTGCATCCTGGTGGCCTGGGTTCGGACCGCCGACAAGCAGGCCCGGGATCGGCTCTTCGATGCCGTCCGAATAGCAGAGGCGGCTGTGAGGGAACATCGGGCTCTTTTTGCCGAAGCCGGTCACATAGCAGTATCCTGTCGCGTTCTGGCCGAGGATGTAGTTTACATTTCTATGAGCA
>JAEIGA010014784.1_pt1 | contig 11877 bp, 7 predicted proteins | sample 9270691 | NCBI WGS metagenome assembly JAEIGA01 (sample SAMN17057246, study PRJNA624740) | gut metagenome | biome: biome; isolation source: fecal sample | host: Bos grunniens | place: China: Xizang | collected 2019
AGATGGTAGTGCCGTCCTCGAGAGTCACCTTGAGAGCAAACATGTTGCCTGCACCGTCGCCACGCTCGAGCTCGAATGTAACCTTGTCGTCTGCCTGAACTGGCTTGCCTATGATCTCGATAGCTGGCTCCTCAGCAACGATGCCCTTTGTCATAACCTCCACCTGCTCGGCAACGATCTCGTATGTTGCAGTAGAAGCGTCGAAGTCAGATGGGTTGAAGCGGTAGCTTACAGTTGCGAGAGTCTTGAGAACGTTCTTGCCGTCCTGTCTGTAGAACTTTACAGCCTTTGTGCCGTTGAAGAGCATATCTGGAATGAGGATAGCTGCTCTGAGCTCAGTGTTGGCTGCATCGATAGAATCCTTGATGCCGTCGAGCTCGCCCTGAATAGCCTCAATTGCTGTCTCGAGAGCGTCGATCTGCTCCTGGAGACCAGCTACGAGTGACTTGTACTCAGCTGTTGCGTTTGCAAGAGCTGTCTTGAGTGCTGTGTCGTCATAGATTGTGTCGTGGTCTTCCCAAGCCTTCACGAGAGCCTCAAGAGCCTTGATGTCAGCTGAAAGTGACTTGTTGAGAGCTGCGATAGCTGCCTCAACCTCAGCCTTGGCTGCCTCGATCTGCTCCTGAGTCGCATTCTCGAGATCCTCAAGATCCTCCTGACCAGCCATGCCTGCTACGAGAGCTGCAAGCTCAGCGATGTCAGCGTTTGCCTCTGCGAGAGCATCCTGGAGCTCAGCGATCTGAGCTACGGCTGCAGATATTGCAGCTGCGTTAGCTGCATCAGCAGCCTCCAACTCAGCTACCATTTCAGCGAGCTGCTCGACGATAGCCTCTGACATAGTGTTGATCTGCTCTGTAAGAGCCTCGAACTTAGCATCAACAGCATCCTGGTATGCCTCAAAAGCAGCCTGGAGGTCTGTGAGCTCCTGTGAAAGTTCCTCTACGTCTTCCATAGTTGCCTCGAGCTGACCCTCAAGAGCCTCAACTGCACCCTCGAGAGTGTCTACTGTACCCTCAAGAGCCTCAAGACCTGCCTGGAGAGCGTCAACGTCTCCCTGGAGAGTCTCAACTGAAGCAAGAAGACTTTCAACTGATGCCTTTACTGTTGCAAGAGCCTCATTGATAGCTGCATCCTCGGCAACAAGAGCCTCAAGAGCAGCAGTGAACTCTGCCTTTGCAGCCTCAAGTACCTGAGAAAGATTGTTTACAGCAGCTTCAAGCTCTGTCTTGTCTGCCTTCTTGTCGATTGCAGCCTCAAGCTGAGCCTTTGCCTGCTCGTAAGCAGTCTGGAACTGCTCGATAGTTGCCACCACAGCTGCTACCTCTTCCTTTGTAGCATACTGACTTGTGATCTGCTGCTTCAAAGCGTCGAGTGCGCTTGCGAGCTCTGCGACCTGTGCCTTTGTTGCTGATACCGCAGTGAGGTCCTCAACCTTCTCGTTGAGTTCCTTAAGATCTGCAGAGAAATCAGTACAACCAACCAAAGCCATAGCTCCACAACAGAGAAGTGCGCTAAGTTTAGTGAAAATAGATTTCATAATGATAATATTTGATTAATAATTTATAATTCTAAATAACGTAGCCTGAATTATTTGACTGTGCAGACAATCACACGGTTGAGGTCATTCTCAGCAAATGGCTGCTGAGTGTCACCCACATAGCTTGAAGAGATCCTGTCTGCTGGTACGCCGAGCTTGATGAGCATCTTCTGAACGCCCTCTGCACGATACTTCGACACCTTCATGTTCACACTTGCAGAGCCTGTAAGCTTATCTGCATAACCTACGAGCACAACAGAATAGTCTGGGTTGGCAAGAAGGAATTCAACGAGCTTGTTGATCTTGCTCATCTCAGACTTGCGCACTGTGCTTGAGCCGATTGTGAAGAAGATGTTTGTAGAATTTTCAGCGCAGATTCGGGCTCTTTCAGCGGCAGCGCGTGCTGCAGCTTCTGCGGCAGCCTTCTCAGCAGCAGCCTTCTCGGCAGCGGCTTTCTCGGCAGCAGCCTTTTCTGCGGCAGCCTTCTCAGCAGCGAGTCTCTCAGCCTCAGCCTTTGATGCGGCCTCAGCTGCAGCGCGGGCAGCTTCCTCTGCCTCTATCTTGGCTGCATATGCCTTTGAAGGTGCTGTGTTGCCTCCGAAACGGAATGTAGCACCGAGGAGTGCGTTTACCTGGAAATCCGGATTGAAGCCCTTTACAGCGGCCTTTGAGTTGAATTTGTCGCCGAGTCCGTTGACATTAGCCTCTACTCCGAGAGCGAACTTATCTGTGATCCAGAAGTCGACTCCGGCACCGGCACGTACAAGGAAGAAAGGAGCCTTCTCCCAATAGTTCTCAAGCACTGAAGCGTGCTCTGCGAGGTACTTGCCTGCCTGCTTGTTGTCAAATCCATAGGCGCCACCGATACCGGCGAAGATATATGGAGTCCAGATGCGGTCGTGTTTGAAACCTCCGAAAAGGTTGGCAAGATCAAGAACGTAGTCTGCGTTAAGCTGAAGGAAGTTGAAGTTGTAGATCTCGTCTGTCACTACAACTGTGCCCTTGCCCTGCCAGCCGCCAAGACCTACGCGCACTCCCATAGCGTGATGGAAGTTATAAGTCGTCGAAAGCTGAGCTGCAGGCGAGATAAGTCTGCCGAACTGAGCCTCTCCGACGGTATAGGAAGCACCGCCATGGAGTCTCCATCCCCAATGTGGACGGAACTCGACCTTCTCATCACTCTTGCTCTGCTGCGCGAATGCAACGCTGCTGAATGTAAGCAGCACTGCAAGAACTGTAGATAAATACCTTGTCATTATATGATGAATTACAATATGGTTCTTTTGCGATCAGTCTAAAGTATCATGTAACGTTCCATTAAATGAACCGGCCATTTATGGAACATGCAAATTACGGACAAAATTAAGAATTATAATTTATATACACAAAATTTTATAGCATTTTTAGGCATACCCCCCCCCATCAAATAGTTCTCCTGTAGCTGTTTAAGGCCCATCCCTGTTATCTTATTGAAAATTAAATACTCTTTTTGATAATACCTTGCATCTGAGTCTTGGCGTTGATCTCTTGCAGATTCTGTCAGTGTAATAAATGGAACGTAAAATTACACCTAGTAATAAAGAGTATTATAATCCAGAAATATGACAAAGCAGTTAACAACATTGATTGCGGCATTGGCTATATGCTTTAATGTCGCATCCGCTCAGCAGAGCAAGAGCGACGAGACTGTAGAATTCCGTCCTCATTGGGGATGGAGACTTCATGGAGGAGCCTCATACACAATGGGAGAGGCTTCTTTCCAGGATCTGCTTTCTCCTGCAGCACAACTGTCTGCGACCTACAATTTCCACCATGCAATGGGCGTACGCATCGGCATCGGAGGATGGCAGGGCAAAGGAAACGTTGTGGTAGAGGAAGGTGTCTACAAGTACAACTTCGTCCAGCTGAATGCGGATTATGTGCTTGACCTTGCAAATCTGATCGGAGGATTCAAGCACGACAGAGTATGGACTCCATATGTATTCGCCGGAATAGGAGGAGCTTATGGATTCAACAACACAGAGGCTGGCGCATACCTTCCAGAATACAGCACAGTGCTCAGCAAGCACTGGGAAAGCGCACCATTCTTTGTGGTACGCGCGGGAGCCGGAGCAGATTTCTGGCTCACAGAGAAGTTTGCACTCGGTCTTGAAGCCAATGCAAACGCATATGGCGACAAATTCAATTCTAAAGCTGCCACAGAGGGATTCAATCCTGATTTCCAGTTCAATGCTTTCCTCGGAATGAAGTTCCGTTTCGGAGGCAACACAGCACCGTCTAAGGCATACGCAGCTAAGGTTGAAGCAGAGGAGGCAGCACGTGCTGCTGCAGAGGCTGCTGCCAAGGCTGAGGCTGAGAGACTTGCTGCTGAAAAGGCTGCCGCAGAGAAAGCCGCTGCTGAGAAGGCTGCTGCTGAAAAGGCTGCTGCAGAAAAGGCCGCTGCAGAGGCTGCTGCACGCGCTGCTGCTGAGAGAGCGAGAATCTGCGCTGAGAACTCGACCAATATCTTCTTCACCATCGGTTCAAGCACTGTCCGCAAGGCAGAAATGGACAAGATCAACAAGCTCGTGGAGTTCCTGATGGCAAACCCAGACTTCTCGGTGGAGATCACAGGTTATGCCGACAAGCTCACAGGTTCAGCTAAGGTGAACATGAACGTATCGAAGTATCGCGTGGAAAGTGTTCAGAAGATGCTTGTCAAGCTGGGAGTTCCAGCTGAGAGAATTTCTTCGAAGTACCTCGGCGACACAGAGCAGCCGTTCTCGGAGAATGACCTCAACCGCGTGATCGTAGTGACAGTAAAATAGTTCAGACACGACTTTACAGAAAATACAAATAATCTATTAAATAATTTATCATGAAATCAATTTTCACAAAGCTTGGCACTCTCCTTTTCTGTGGAGCAGTTGCTTTGGTGGGTTGTTCTGATTTCTCTGCTGACCTGAAGTATGTTGACGAGAAGATCGACAAGCTTACAGAGGACACAGCAAAGAAGGTGAACGATCTGAAGGGCGAGATCCAGACTCTTTCCGAGACTCTCGCATCTACTTATGCTACAAAGGCAGAACTTACAGCAGCTCAGAATGAGATTGCAGCTCTCAACTCTGCACTTAAGGCTCTCGAGTCTGTTGTAGCTTCAAAGGCTGATGCTGCTTCCGTACAGGAGGCTATTGATGCTGTAAACGCAAGAATCGACGCAATCAAGAGCTGCGTATGCGAGCCTGGCCAGGACGGCGAGGATGGCAAGGACGGCCAGGACGGCGAAGACGGTAAGGATGGTCAGGACGGCGCCCAGGGACCAGAAGGTCCACAGGGACCAGAGGGTCCGCAGGGTCCACAGGGTCCTGAAGGTCCACAGGGACCAGAGGGTCCACAGGGACCAGAAGGTCCGCAGGGTCCACAGGGTCCAGAGGGTCCGCAGGGTCCAGCTGGTGAGACACCAGACCTTTCAGGCATCGAGGCTCGTATCGAGGCACTCGAGGCAGCTGTTGCAGCTCTCGAAGGATGCTCATGCGAGGAGATCGACCTTACTCCTGTAACTTCAGCTGTTGCTGCTCTCGAGGCTGACCTTGAGGCTTACAAGGCTGAGGTAGACGCTGCTCTCGCAGATGTAGAGGAGAGACTTGCTGCTCTCGAGAACTCTGAGCTCATCGCTAAGGTTCCTGAGCTTGAGGCAATGCTTGAGGAGGTAGCCGAGGCTGCTGCACAGGCAATGATCAACTCAGAGCTCGCAATCGAGGCTCTCGAATTCACTCTCGAGGACATCTACAGCGCATTCGACGAGATTTCAGAACTCCTCAAGCAGTTCGACGGCATCGAGGAGACTCTCCGCGATGTATACACAAAGGACGAGGTTGACGCAGCCATCGAGGAGGCTCTCGCTTCTTACACTGGCATGAACGACCGTCTTGACGACCTCCAGAAGCAGATCGACGCCCTCGCTGCAAAGGTAGAGGCTTACGCATCTGAGCTCAAGAGCATCGTGATGGTTCCTCAGATCATTGTAAACGGAACAAGCGCAATCGAGTACAAGTCATTCGCATATGCACCTATGGCTGCTGACAGCGATGAGGTACCTGCTGTAAACGAGAGCAACCGCAAGCTCATCGGCACAGACGCAACCGTTGCATACTACCACTTCAACCCTTCTAACTTCGACATCACTAAGGCTACTTACTCTATCGTTTCAACAACAGTACAGACAAGATCTGCTGCTGAGCCTGTTGCTAAGGTAGGAAAGGTAAGCAAAGAGGGCAACAAGGTGAAGGTGGAGCTCATCCGTCTCAACGGAAGCAACAACATGTTCGCACTCGAGGCTAAGCTTGATGACGAGACTGTGATCGTTTCAGACTACGCACTCGTTCTCGACAACATCACTACACCTGACGATCTCGTGATCGCTGACAAGGAAGGAAACGCACTCATCAGCTCACTTGCTGAGATTGCTGGCGTAAACGAGCAGATCACACTCAACTCATTTGACAAATACAGCTTCGCAGACTTCGTGAAGCCAATCGACGAGCTTTACGCAGGATATGGCATCGAGTACAAGTATACTGCTGTAAGCGGTGAGGCTGAGGTAGCAGAGGATGGTACTGCAAACCTCAAGAACGCTGACGGCGTAGTTATCGTCAAGGTTGAGGCTGTTTACGGTGAGGACGTTATCCGTCGCGGATACATCAAGGCTTACGTAAACTACTACGACATCGAGGTTCCAGGCGTATACTACACAACTTCAGCAACTGCTACAGTTACAGCTAAGCGCGTGGCATTCGAGGTCAAGGACATCGCAGCATGGGCACAGTCTATCAAGGATGCTCCTAACACACTCGAGCGTCTCAAGGGCGTAGCAGAAGTACTTAAGGAGATCACAAGCATCCTTGCAAGCGAGGAGCCGACTCTCCAGAAGCTCTATCTCGTACAGCAGCAGGCACGTATCGCTTATGAGCTTCTCAACGGCGTACCAGGCTTCGTCTACAAGTATGAGACTTTCACAGGTTACGGAGAGGCTACAGTTATGGCCAATATCCTCCCTGAGGTAATGTCAGTACGTGAGTTCAAGGCAGTTCTCGAAATGATCGAGGAGACTTATCCACAGGCAAACATCGGAAATGCAGCTGATGCACTCATTTCGTACATTCCTGAGGCACTGAGAAACAACGCTGCTGTAGCATACATCCTTGAGCAGCTCAGAAACTTCCAGCTCTCTGACATCCTTGAGAACGAGACAGTTGTAAACCTCCTCGAGACATTGAACGAGTTCGCTCAGAGCATCGGCATCAAGGTTCTTGACTACGAGCGCATCAACAGATACCTCACAAACCTCATCAGCGGCATCGTTGGCGAGAACAACTACGGTGAGGCTGCAGCAAGCCTTGCAGCTCAGGCTAAGGCAAGAGCAGGTGCTGAGGCTATGATCGAGGCACACTTCGCGACATTGAACGAAAACCTCATGGCAAACTTCGAGAACGGTACATGGGGCAAGGTGCTCGACTTTATCGATGTAGACCTCAACCTTGAGGATGAGACTGTAAAGCAGATTCTCGACTACCTCCAGATCTTCGACTACGTTGCTTCTGTTGAGTCTGCACTCCAGGGCATCGCCGACAGAGGTGAGGATCTCGTGAAGTACACTTACAATGGCGACGACATCGTCTACAACGTGAAGGAGCCTGTAAGACTCGAGGTTAAATAAACGATTCTTCATATGATTACAAGGGTCGGGAAATTAATGTCCCGACCCTTATAATTGAAAAACAAACGACAATGAACAGACTTATCGCAGTTATAACCGGCATCATGCTATTGTGCACCGCTCCAGCCTACTCACAGGTTGAAGAGGCTCGCATCAGCGTGCCCAAACCTGCAAACACAAGTTCGTTCGTTGCTCTCAAGACCAACCTTCTGTACGACATTCTCCTGATTCCGAACATTGGCGCAGAGATCAATATATATGACAACTGGACCATCTACGGGGACTTCATGTACGCAGGTTGGAATCTGCCTAAGGCACATTTCTACTGGAATCTTTACGGAGTCCAGGCGGGAGCCAGAAAGTATTTCGGCAAGCAGGCTCAGAAGAGAAGCTTCACAGGCCATCATGCCGGCATCTACACTCAGGCTCTGGCATACGACCTTCAGGTCGGAAACTTCGGTCAGCAGACCAGCACAATCAATCTGGGTGCCGGAATAGAGTACGGCTACTCATTCCCTGTGAGCAACCACCTCAACATAGATGTAGAGCTGGGAGTGGGATATCTCACAGGTAAATATTTCGAATATGTGGTGACAGAGGGCCATTACACATGGCGCGGAACCATTCAGAGAGCCTGGGTCGGACCGACCAAGGCCTCGGTTTCGCTCGTATGGCTCATCAGACCACGAAAAGCACTTAAAAAATGATGAGACGACGCATAAACACACAGGCATCGCTCATCATCCTTATCGCAACGATGTTGTCGGCGATATCCTGCAGCAGAGACTATGACTTCGGCTTCAAGGACCTCTGCTTCTATCACCCGCATACAGCCCCTGTAGAGGTGGACATAGACTGGAACAAGTTCCGACACATTGAGGATCCTTCGGGTATGACCGCATATATCTGGTCACAGGATCCGGAGGAGGAAGCACACAGCGAAGTATCACACAACATCAACAAGATCACTCTCAACCTGGAGGCAGGCAAATATAATGCATTCGTGTTCAACCAGACCGCGGCAGAGTATGCGACACTCCAGTTCTTCGACATGGACGACCACCAGAAGGCTCAGGTGAAGGTAGCTCCTACCAAGTCCCCTTGGTATACGACAAAGCTCCCTGATTCAAAGCTCGGCACCGAGCCGGAGTGGCTTGCAATCGGAAATATCGAAGATTTTGAGGTAACAGAGGAGATGGTAACAATCGCGGAAGAGGAATTCCTCGCCGGACTTCCTGAAGCCAACAAGCACGCGAAGGCAAGGACTGTCACCAGAAGTCAGTTCAACATCGCCACCATCACACCTGTCTCCATCATCAAGCAGGTAGACCTTTATGTCCACCTCGAGAACCTTGTGTTCCTGCGCTCAGGACTTGGCGCTATCGAGGGAATGGCTGAAGGCTGCTATATCTCCACCAGACAGACTTCATCTCAGATCGTGACACACTCCATCGATTCATGGGGCGTGAAGTACGACATTGACGACAATGGAGCGGAGAACCTGATGAAGGGAGCAATCAAGGCATCGATAACAACATTCGGTCTTCCGGCAGGACACACCGGAAGTCCCGAAGACAACATACTTTACGTCAGACTGCTGCTTGTGGACAACCAGACGCTGCTGGAGATGGAGTTCCCTATCGGCGACATCATCAAGGACCTCAACAGCTATGACGGAACACAGACTGACGAAAACGGAAACGTGATCTGGCCTGAAGTCCATGTCTACTGGCCGGAGCCTCTCCCTGAGGTTGAGCCTGTGGGCGGTACAGGAGGAGCATTTGACGTCGGAGTCGGCGAGTGGGGAGACGAAATTATCACAACACTTCCATTGATGTAAGCAGCAAGAGATGATGAGAAACTTCAGGAACATATACAGAGTTGTCGTAATAGCTCTACTGCTGGTCTGCTCAGCTCAGCTGTCACATGCGCGCAAGTGGTCGGTGTCCACAAACGCATTGTCATGGCTGAACATGGGCACCATCAACGCGGAGGCCGCATGCAGCATCAACGACAAATGGACCCTCAACACCGGATTTGTCGCCAATCCATGGGAGATGCACACTCCTACATACGTCAATCTGCGCAACAGGCAGTACGGAGGATATGTGGGGGCTAAGTACTGGCCTTGGCACGCATTCTCAGAGTGGTGGGTAGGAGCAAAGGTGCAGTACAAGAACTTCGAGCAGGTGGGACTGCTCACCTCGGATCTGAAGAAGGGAGACGCAGTGGGTGCCGGAGTAAGCGCCGGATATGCCCTGATGATCTCCGACAACTTCAACATCGACTTCGGAGTGGGAATATGGGGAGGCCATATATTCAACTTCAACGACAAGGAAAGATCCGGCAACTTTATTTTTCTGGACAACCTAAGTGTATCGATAGCATATATTTTTTAAATGTACAACATTAAGGGACATATTATTCTTGCAGGTCTGATAGTATTCGCTGTGGTTTCCTCTTGCGCAACCAAGAGGCAGCTTAAGGCATTGCATGAGGGTCAGCTCGACACCGTCACATTCAACATGCCTAAGAGATCAGCATCGCCGAATACAATCTCGACCAAGAATATCGCTCAGGACACCATCATCGTCAAGGACGCCCAGGGTAACGAACAGTTCCTCATGAAGGCGGTGCAGGACGAGGAGACAGGTGAAATGGTGGCGACAGAGGTGCTTGAGGCTGCGACAGTCACAGCACGCTTCCAGAACATCGCCGAGCGCCGCGGTAAGGTGGACCTGGAGTTCCTTGTGACAGTGCCTGAGAATCTGATGAACAAAGACTGGCAGTTCCGACTCTACCCGTCAATGGTGATCCAGGAGGATTCCACAAAACTCGACGCGATCTTTGTCACAGGTGAAGGCTACAGAGAGCGTCAGCTCAGAGGACACGAGAGATATGAAGAATTCGTGAACAAGATCGTGACCGACGACAGCGAGTTCATCAACAGCTACCAGCTCAACCGATTCATCAGCCGCAACATCCCTGAGCTGTATGCCTACAGGAAGGACACCAGCATCGTTTCCAAAGAGGAATTCGAGGCAAAATACGGAAAACGCGAACAGGAGCTCGTGGAGCACTACATCAACAAGCTCGAAAGAAAGATAAACAACTCGCGCAAGGCCAGAAGAGAGAAAAAATACAAACAGTATGTAAAGGCACCGATCGTCAAGGACGGAGTGAAGCTCGACAGCGTGGTGAAGACAGGAAAGGGAGAGGTCGTATATCATTATGTACAGACCATCAACACGCGCCCTAAGCTGCGCAAGGCAACTATCTATCTGACCGGTGAGATCTACGAGAGCGACAAGAGGGTCTACTACCTGCCGGAATTCAAGCCTCTGGACTACTACATCAGCACGACATCGTCATTCGGAGACTTCAATGTGGTCAAGTACCTGACTCAGATTCTGGAGAGACGCGCTTATGCCAACACTGCCTACAAGATCGAATTCAAGGTGGCAAAGTCCGACATCGACCCAGAGCTTGGAAACAACGCGGCCGAGATCGGCAGAATCAAGGAGAACCTCAAGACTCTGCTGGACAATGAGGACTTCAACCTCGACTCCATCATAGTGAATGCGACAGCATCACCGGAGGGAACATACACGAGAAATGGACAATACGCCCAGGCTCGATCGGAGTCGGTGACCAGATACTTCGACAAGTTCATCAAGAACTACACCGACAGCCTCTGGAGAGCACGCGAAGCGGAGAAGGGTTTCTCCATCTCGGTGGGAGAACAGGCCGATTCTCTTTTGACGGAGAAGGTCGTGGCGCAGGAGCAGACCGACACAATTCCGGTGATCAAGCTCACTGCACGAAGCATACCGGAGAACTGGGACGACCTGCTGGAGTATGTAAGCGCAGACACCGTGATGACAGAGGAGCAGAAGAAGGAATACTTCGACCTGCACGGAACCCTCACCCCGGATGCCCGCGAGAACAAGATGAAGGGTTACAGATGGTACTCATACGCAAGAAAGGAACTTTATCCTAAGCTGCGAACCGTGAAGTTCAACTTCTACCTTCACAGAAAGGGCATGGTGAAGGACACCGTCCACACGACAATTGTCGACAGCACATATGCAAGAGGCCTTCAGGCTCTGCAGGACATGGATTACAACACAGCCATAGCGCTCCTCGGCCCATATCAGGACTACAACGCTGCTGTCGCATTCATCGGACTGGACCGAAACCTCACAGCCCTTCAGATTCTGGAGCAGCTGACAGGAGAGAAGAGGACAGCGCAGGTAAACTACATGCTGGCGATCGTCTACTCTCGCATCGGACAGGTGCAGGATGCAGTGCAGTGCTACCTGAACTCCGTGGAGCAGGAGCCGTTCTTCAGGCACAGAGGAAACCTCGACCCTGAGATCTCCGTCCTCATCAAGCAGTACGGACTGTTCAAGGAGGAAGAGGAACTGGAATACTGGTAAAAAGACATACACGAAATATTATTTATCAACAACTTAATTTATACAATTATGAAAAAGTTTTTCTTTTCAATCGTTGCTCTCGCAGCTGTATTCAGCTGTACAAAGAGCGAGTTGATCAATGCTCCAGGAGCAGGTACTCCTATCGCATTCGAGACATACTCAGGACGTATCCCTACAACTAAGGCAACTTCTGTAGTGGGACAGGA
>JAEIGA010014785.1_pt1 | contig 11877 bp, 12 predicted proteins | sample 9270691 | NCBI WGS metagenome assembly JAEIGA01 (sample SAMN17057246, study PRJNA624740) | gut metagenome | biome: biome; isolation source: fecal sample | host: Bos grunniens | place: China: Xizang | collected 2019
CTATGATTAAAAAGTTTACTATAGCTGTAATGAAATTTCCGTATTTAATAGATGCTTCACCAACTGTAAATACCATTTCTGAAAAATCAACTTTTCCTGTTATTATTGAGATTGCTGGCATTATGATATCATTTACTAATGAATTGATAATTGATTGGAACGCACCACCTATTACAACGCCGACAGCTAAGTCCATAATATTACCTTTTGTAGCAAATTCTTTGAATTCTTTTAACATAAAAACCTCCTAAAAGTATAATTTCATCTATAAAATTATATATAACAGTTGTAGAATTTTGTCAATAATAAATAACAATTTCTAGACTAGATGTGATATAATATTTTCGAAAAATATTAAGGAGGTTTTTTATGAAGAAAATAGCGGTATTTTTGGCGGATGGATTTGAAGAAATAGAAGCACTTACAGTTGTTGATGTTGTAAGAAGAGCTGGAATGACATGTGATATGATATCAATAAAAGACGAATATGTAAAAGGAGCTCATAAGGTTGTAATAAAATCAGATAAAATGATATCAGATGAAATAAAAGAATATGATATGATTGTTTTCCCAGGAGGATTGCCTGGAGCAGATAATTTAGCTAAAGATGAAAAAGTAATTGAATTAGTGAGATATTTTAATAATGAGAAAAAATATATTGCAGCAATTTGTGCATCTCCTGCAATGGTATTGTCAGCTGCAGGAATTGAAGAAAATAGATATATAACAGCTTATCCTGGAGAAGATTTTGAAAATATGCTAGATAAAGCAAACTATGTGGAAGAATTGGTTGTAGTAGATGAAAATCTTATTACAAGTCGTGGACCAGCAACAACATTATTATTTGCATATAAGATAGTAGATGTATTAGGAGGAAACAGTGAAGCATTAAAAGAAGGTATGCTTTGGAATCTAGTTGAAGAAGAAAAAGAATAATACAGAAAGTCATTTTAGAAAGCCTAATTTGGTCTAAAATGACTTTTTTTATTTGTAATAGCCTATTTTTAAGATTTGAATAGAATAAAAGAAAATGTTATAATATGTTGTCTGAAGAATAAAAAACAAAAAGGGAGAGATAACATGATAGGAAAAAGAAAAATAGTATTAGTAGGAACAGGATTTGTAGGAATGAGTATGGCTTATGCAATATTAAGTCAAGGATCTTCAAGTGGAGTAAATGAATTAGTTTTGATCGATGTTTTAAAAGATAAAGCTGTAGGTGAAGCAATGGATTTATGCCATGGATTACCTTGTTCTTCAAGTCATATGAAAATAAAAGCAGGAGAATATTCAGAATGTGCAGATGCTGATATGGTTGTAATTACTGCTGGATTAAACCAAAAACCAGGTCAAACAAGACTTGAGTTGTCAGAAGCGAATGCCAAAATAATGAAAGACATAACTATTCAAGTTGTTAATAGTGGTTTTAAAGGAATATTTTTAATAGCATCAAATCCAGTTGATTTGATGACTAAAGTTGTTCAAGAAGTTTCTAAATTTCCAACAAGTAGAGTAATTGGTTCAGGAACAGCATTAGATACAGCGAGATTAAGATTTATGGTTGGAGAATATTTAAATGTATCAAATAAAAATGTGCATGCATATATAATGGGAGAGCATGGAGATTCATCATTTGTTCCTTGGGAACATGCATATGTTGGATGTAAAAAGATATCAGATATTCTTGAAGACTCTGGTAAATGTTTGAGTGATTTGGATAAAATTTATGTAGAAGTTAGAGATGCTGCATATGAAATTATAAATAGAAAAAAAGCAACATATTATGGAATTGGACTAGGTTTGGCAAAAATTGTTAGAACTGTTATGAATAATACTAACGAAATATTAACAATATCAGCATACTTGAATGGAGAATATGGACATAAAGATATTTATATTGGAATGCCAGCAATTGTAAATAGTAATGGAGCAAGAGAACTATTAGAATTAGAACTTTCTGAAGAAAATCAAGCTAAACTTGATGAAAGTTGCAAGATATTAAACGAAAACATGGAAAAAATTAGAGAAGCTATAAAAGCTTAACAAAAAAGACCTGAGAAATCAGGTCTTTTTTATTAAAAAATATAATGTTGACTTTAAAATAATAAATTAGATAGTCCTAGTATAAAACCAATTATTGCTCCAAGATTTACAAGGGCGTTTAATTCTTTTTTCATAATTAGAAGTATCAATTTTTCAAGCTCTAAAGTATCCATATTATTAATTTTATCAGTTACAATTTGAGAAATGTTAATACACTTTAAAAGGTTAGATATTTGGCTTGTAATAACTTTTTCGTAAATTTTTATAAGAATTTCTACCCAATCCATTTCACTATCAGATATTTTTGCGGACATTTCTACAAGCGATGTGTTTGAAAAATTATTTATTTCTTTATTTACAGAATTAGAAATTAACTCTTTTCCACTAGTTGTTATATATTCATTAATTTTTTCTGAAATAGAAGGAATAAATGATGATATAATCGCATTTCCACCTAACATACCAAGCATAGAACCTTTTAATTTCTCTTTTGCGGCAAATTCGATTTGATTTGAAATTAAATTTGCAAGGTCGGCATCAAGTGCTGCATTATATATTTTATTAGATAAAAAAGATTCGATATTAGAAATTGCTCTATCATAATTTTCTTTTTCAATATAGAAACAAATTAAATCTTTTAAAGAGGAATCCTTTTCAGAAAGTTTTTCTTGATAGTTAATTATATTTTTTCTTATTTCATTTTTTACTGTATCTGATAACAAAACATTTTTTAAATCTTCTTCAGTCAATAAATCCTTACTAATTGTTGTACCTATTGATTCGGCTAATCGTGATTGGTTTTTTGGAATAATTCCAGGAGTAAAGGGAAGAGTGAATGTTCCGATTTTGATTGGTTTTAAAGGTCTAAACATCATCTTAACTGCAATCCAGTTTGTAATATATCCAATACCAGCACCGATTAAAGGTCTAATTATAATATTATAATCCATTTGATTCTCCTAAATTTATTTGATAGAAAGATTATATACTTTTTTGGAGAAAAAATCAAATAATCCATATTTTTGAAGTAAAATACGGATTTTATAATAAAAAAGAATACGAAAAAATAAGTTTTTTTATGTAAAATTGCAATAAAAATACCTATTTTGTAATAAAAAATAACAAATTTTCACATAAAAATTACAAAAAAGTATTTATTTTAGACACAATTTGTGATAAAATAGTAATGTCGAGTTCGTCAAAAAAACTTGGCAACAGTACTTATGAAAAAGATAGCAATATATTGCTTGTTTTAAAGCTATAAATGTGATTACATATATAGGAGGAATTATGCCAAAAAGTTATATGAATTTTACTGTAAATGGTGATTCAGTAGTTTGTAATATGCTAAACGGAGAAGTTCAAGGAAGATTAAGCTCTGCAAAAAATCCAGAGATGAAGAAAAGATACATTGAATGTGGTGTTATTGATTCGAGTCCTGTTATAACAGATTTTATTTTAAGAAATCCAAAAACTTTCGGAAATGCAAAATTAATAAAGAGAAATGAGAGAAACTTTTTAAATAGTATTTTAGGGTATGCTCCATTAACTGGAACTGCAGAATCAAGAAAAACAATAGCAGCAAGAATGAAAATAGAATATAATTTAACTGATGTTGAAACTGAAAGAATGGAAAGCTTTTTAGAAGATTTTCATAGTTTATCAGAAACACCAGAAATTAGACAAATAGTAAGTGATACAGAAGATTATAAAAATTCAATCGAAGATGCTTGGAGAAATTTTGAGCACCATTTAATTGATCATATAAAAAGTATATTAGGATATGAGCCAGATAAAGTTGGAAATGTAAATACATATATTCTATATCCAACACATGATGTTTATGAAACACATAGAATTACTGGAGATAAAACTAGTTTGTTTTTTGCCAAAAGAAATGATAATGATATAAACAAAATTTTATCTTATCTAACACATCAAGCAATACAACAGCCAATGTTACCATATAAAAATACAATGACTAAAAAACAAAAAGATGTACTTGATTCTTTTGTTAACTTTTTAACAGATAAAGAAATTTATAGTAGTCTTTCTGGAAAAAGTGGATTGGAATTAGATGCTCAAAATGAAAATGGCGAAATAATGGGTAAAATGTATCCATTTTGGTTAGGATATAGATATAGAAATGTAGATAAACAAGGATTAGATCCAGTAGAAGAAATTGAAAAAACTATAAAACTAGACAAAGAATATTATGATTCTTTACCAGAAGGCTCTAAGAAAAAGAAACTATATTCTACATATGAATTTGAAAAATTAGATCCAGAAAAAATTGCGATGCTTTTTAGAGAAAGAAGAGGAATTACACCATATCAATTTGTAGGATTAGATTATGATAGAAAAGAACTAGTAATGAAAGAAAGATATTTAACATCTAAAAAAGTAATAGATGTTCTTTCTATAGGAGAATAAAGTAAGTGAAAGAGATATTAATTATAAATTAATATCTCTTTTTGTTATTAATAAAAATTATTGATTAATTTAGGGTTTATTGATAAAATTTTATTACAAAAGAAGAGGTAATTATGGGAAGAAAAAAGAAAAATAAATTTAAAATTAATAAGAAATTAAAAGATCTTTTAATAACTCTTATAACATTTTTAATAATATACTTTTTATCACAAACAGGAATATTAGCTGCAATTGATAAAGCTATTGAAGATACTGGACTTGCTGATGTCGTTGACACAAGAGATTCCTCAGTTGTATCGACAACTCCAGAAGTAAAAGAAAATGTAGAAATTATTGAAAAAGTATCTCAAAATATTCAAATAAATCCAGATAAATTAAATATATTATTTTTTGATGTTGGACAGGCTGATTGCATATTAATTTTGAATAATGGAAAAACAGCGTTAATAGATGCAGGAAATAATGGTGATGGTGAACTTATTGTAAATGGAATAAAGGCATTAGGAATAGAAAAACTTGATTATGTTGTAGGTACACATGTTCATGAAGATCATATAGGTGGGATGAGTTATATAATAGACTCTTTTGAAATCGGAGATTTCTATTTGCCATATAATGAAACAACAACTACTACATATTATAAAAAATTGTTGGCATCTCTTACAAGAAAAGGAGAACCAATCGTTGAAGTAAATGTTGGAGATAAATTTGAATTGCAAAATGCAACATTAGAAGTTATGGCAGTTGATCACTCTGAGCCAGAAAATGTAAATAATACATCAATTGTTTTAGAAATGTGTTATGGGAATCAAAAATACTTATTTATGGGAGATGCTGAAGTAGAAGTAGAAAGTGCTAGAAAATGGAATGATGTAGATGTTTTAAAAGTAGGGCATCATGGTTCAAATTCGAGTACTTCACAAGAATTTTTAGAACAAATAACACCAGAGTTATCAATTATTCCTGTTGGGGAAGGTAATAGTTATGAACTTCCAAAAGATAGAATAATAAAAAGACTTGAGAAAATTGGAACAACAATATATAGAACTGATAAAGATGGCACAATACAACTTGTAAGTGATGGTACTTCTAATGAGATTATAAAAATAGATATTAATTTTGATAGTTCACAAAGATAAAATTATAGTAAAAAAAGAAAGTTTTTATATGAAAACTTTCTTTTTAATTTCTCATTTTTATAAAATTAATTTTTCTTTTTGAAAAGATTTGAAACCATATTTTTGACAATTTTTTGTTCTTTTTGAGTTTCTTCTAAATCTAATAAATATATTCCATTTTCTAATTTTAAGATAGAACCAGGTTTTGCGTTTTCAGGCAAATCTTTGATTGGGATATTGATAATTTCACTAGTTTCGCGTCTTTGGCAAACAGCAAAATCACCTTCAAATCTGTCTATTGAAAAACTTACAATTATTTCTGAATCCATAAAAAATACCTCTTTTTCCATATGATTGCATAATATTTGTAATAAATATAGCACAAATTATTCTTATTTACAAATAAAAAATTTATTGATAGAATAAAAGAAGTTTAAAACAAAGGAGGAACCATGAAAAAGAATTTTTTAATCCTAACATTTTCGATTTTATTATTAGTTTTTGCAGTACTATTTTATATGTATGTATCAAATATGCCTGCAGAAGTTATAGAAGAGACAAATGAGACTGAAACGGGAGTTGTTGTTGAGGAAGAAATTTCTGAAACAGAAGATTTAGAAAATGTAGAATATACTGATTTTTCAGTTTACACATCTGAAAAAAAAGAAGTAAAATTATCAGATTTTAAAGATAAAGCTGTAATGATTTTATTCTTCAATCCAAATGATCAAGATTCAATGGAAGTTTTAGATAAAGTTGAATTAATGTATTCTGATTATGAAGATAAAATAGAATTTTTTATGATAAATACAGCAGAAGAAATTCGTACAAGTTTAGATGATAAATATACAATTGAAATTTATTATGACTTATATAAAGATGCTAGTGAAAAATATAATATAACAAAATTACCTTCTATGATTTATATAGACTCTTCAAACACTGTGTTTAATGCTAAAACAGGATTTACAACTACAGATGCTTTAGAAGCTAATTTAGATATATTATCTGAAAATATTTAAGAAAAATTTAAAATATATGATATAGAAAATGATATCGCAAAGAGGGAATGAATATAAAATTCCTTTTGTATTAAAAATACTATATCCAATAAAAATAAAAATAAGATTAACAGTGATTTTTGATAAAACAAGAATTGCTGTTTTTTTTCTGCTTTCTGTTGAAATATAAGCTGGAATCAAAATTTTAAAACTATATAAACTACTAGAAATGAATAATATTTTTGATACATAAATTGAATAATTTATAATGCCTGTAGTAGATGTGAATAAAGAGAATATATTTCTAGAAAAATTATATAAAATAAGTGAAAAAATAGTTTCTAAGACTGTTGAAAAAATTAAAAATAATAGAAAAATTTTTTTTGAAGTATATATAGATTTTTTGAAAGATATCAAAATAATAGGTAAAATCATAAAAATGTAAATTATGAAATTAATAACTAATCCACAAACTTCTACTTGATTAAACATAATATTCTCCTTAAGTTTTATATAAAAACATTATCATAAAATAAAATTAAAGTCAAAAATGATTGATGTGATTGTTTGAAATTTTATGTAAATCGTGATATAATAAAATGTAGAAAAATAAATGGAGGGAATTTATGAGATTAGTTTCAAATTCTGATGATAATAAAAAATATGCTTTAGATAAAAAAGATTATACAGTATTATTTACATTGATTGATATGGGAATATATATAGGGCATAAAACTAGAGAATGGTGGATGCAAGCGCCAGAAATATGGAAAGCAATGGAAATTGATGTAGAAACAAACAATCCTGATAAGAATATACATACTGAATTTTTAGTTGATGATCACGGAGAAATGCTAAGAACATTAATAAAAGATTCTAAAGGAATAAAGAGAATTAGAATATATAATAATGATTCACCATATAATACTAAAAAAGAGGAAGAACATCTTAGAGGTAAAGGGATGATAAAAGTTAATGGTAGATGGACTCAAGATGTAATAGTAGTACCGACAGAAGATGTATCAGGAACAGGAGAATGGTTCTACTATGATGAAGAAAGCAGAAGATTTGTAAACGAAGAAGGAAGAGAAGCCCCACAAACAATCGTTAGTCAATTCGAACTTCCAGAATTATTAGTAACAGCAGGAAAACAAGTAGCCGATAGGTTTACTAGTTTAAGAAATGAAATGAAAAGAATTCCAGAAGAAATTGATATTGATGAAGAAATAAACTTATAAAATTATAATTTAAGAACTCTATTTTTAAAAAATAAGAGTTCTTTTTTATGTTTTAAAGAGTATTTTTTATAAAAAAACAAGTAATTATAAACTGATATTTAATAAATTTAAAAAATATGAAAAAAATACTTGCAAAATAAAATGTTATATATTAAAATTTAGGTAAAGTGGAGAAAAGTGGTACAAAGTGGTAGAAAAAGGAAAGGAGTTGTAGCCATTGTTAATTGGTGAATATGAGCATTCTCTAGATGCTAAAGGCAGATTAATTATGCCGGCTAAGCTAAGAGAAGATATCGGTGAAAAGTTCATAATAACAAAAGGTTTAGATGGCTGTTTATTTGCTTTTTCTATTGAAGAATGGAAGAATTTTGAGGCAAAATTAAGATCACTTCCAATTTCAAATAAAGATGCAAGAGCATTTTCAAGATTTTTCTTCGCTGGTGCAATGGATTGTGAAATAGATAAGCAAGGAAGATTCCTAATTTCTGGTAATTTAAGAGAATTTGCTGGACTTACAAAAGAAGTTGTAATAGTAGGTATGGATTCTAGAATTGAAATTTGGAGTAAAGAAAAATGGCAACAATGTGATTCTGATATTTCTGCAGATGAAATCGCAGAAAAGATGGAAATGCTTGGTATATAACTTGCTAAAGTTTATATAAAACATTCCAAAGATAAAATTTTTAAGATACAAAAGATTTTTTAAGAACAAAAGAAAAAGCATACAAAAGAAAAAACTTTAGGAAACTAAAGAAAATAATTTAAAGTTTACAAAAGAAGTTTTGTAATACTAAAGAAAAATATATAATTTACCAAGGTAAAACTATATAACACAAAAGAAATTTTAAAATACGAAAGAAAAAAGAATTTAATTACAAAAGATAAAATTACGATTTAGCAAGACAGTTGGTATATAAATGCCAACTGTTTATGCTAATTTAAAAAAATTTTATCATGAGGGTAATAGGTTGGAATTTAATCACAAATCGGTAATGCTAGAAGAATGTATCCAAGGTTTAAACATAAATCCTGATGGAATTTATGTTGATGGAACAATGGGTGGTGCTGGGCACAGCAAAGAAATTGCGAAGAAAATATCAGAAAAAGGGCTTCTTATCGGAATAGATAGAGATCAAGAAGCTATTTGTGTTGCAAAGGAAAGATTAAAAGATTTTCCAAATGTAAAATATGTTCATGATAATCATGATAATATTAAAAATATTTTGGAAAATTTGAATATATCAGGAGTTGACGGTATTTTATTAGATTTAGGTGTTTCTTCATATCAATTAGATGAAAGAAATAGAGGATTTAGTTATATGGGAAGTGGAGAGCTTGACATGAGAATGGATCAAACTCAAAGCTTAACAGCTAAAGATGTTGTTAATACATACAAAGAAGAGGAATTAGCAAGAATTATTTTTGAATATGGAGAAGAGAAATTTTCAAGACCAATTGCAAGAAAAATAGTAGAACATAGAAAAATAAAAGAAATTGAGACAACAGAAGAATTAGTTAATATAATTGAAGAAGTTTTGCCTAGAAGAAAGGGAGAAGGACATCCTGCTAAAAGAACTTTTCAGGCAATAAGAATAGAAGTAAATGACGAGATTAAACCATTATATAATACAGTAATGGATTCAATAGATAGTTTAAAACCAGGTGGAAGATTATGCATTTTAACATTTCATTCACTAGAAGATAGAGCTGTGAAAAATGCATTTAATGATGCTGCAGGAAAATGTACATGTCCACCAGGATTACCTTATTGTATGTGTGGAGCTACAAGTAAAGGTAAAGTGATTACGAGAAAGCCAATGCTTCCAACAGAAGAAGAAATGGAAGAGAATTCAAGAAGTAAAAGTGCGAAATTAAGAATATTTGAGAAAAAATAATAATTCTAAGAATACTAAAGAAAGGAGGACATTATGCCAGCAAGACAATATGCATATCAATATGAGACAAGCCCAAGAAAATTAAAACCAGAATATAATAAGCCAAGAAAGAATGTTAATCAGTATAATAAGGCAAAAGCAAAACCAAAACCAAAAATTTCAAAAGCTAAAAAACAAGAAGAAATAAATAAAGCAAAGAAAAAGCAAGAAGAACAAAAAAACAAAAATGTATTAATTGCAAAAACAAAGACTGCGATATTTTTTAAAACTGCGATATTGTTTGTCATAGTGTTTTTCATGTTATTTATGAATTCTAGAATTAGCGAATCATTTACACAAATACAAAATTTAAAATTACAAATTACAGAACTTCAAAAAGCTAATGATCAACTAGAAATAAATATTCAAAATAGTTTAAATTTAAATAATGTTGAACAAAAAGCGAAAGAGCTATTAGGAATGCAAAAATTAAGCAATAAACAAACATCATATATAAGCCTTTCTAAAAAAGATTTTGTTGAACCAAGAACAGAGAAAGTTATTATTGAAGAAGAAATAAATTGGTTTGATGATTTAATTGAAAAATTACAAAAAATGTTTTAAAAATAGATTTCCAAAAAAAGTGGAAGTCTATTTTTTTTGAATTAAGGAATTATTGAAGACAATTAATAATAGAATTTATAAATTACTATTTATGGAGGCGAAATTTGATTAAAAGTAATTTGGATTCTAAAAAGAGAATGATATTTATATTAGTTGTTGTTACCATTGTATGGATAATTTTATGTATAAAAGTTTGGATAATTCAATTTATTGAAGGTGAAAAATGGAAGATAAAATCTGAGGAACAACAATATGTCAGTAGAAGTATAACTGCAAATAGAGGAACTATATATGATGCTAGTGGAGAAATTGTTTTAGCAAAAAGTAGTACTACACAGAAAGTGACTGTTAATCCAGTAAATATATCAAAAGAAAATAAAGAAAAAATTGCAAAAGTATTGTCAGATATTTTTGAAATTGAATATGAAAAGGTGTTGAAAAAAGTTAATAAAAATAGTTCCATAGAAATAATTGCAAAGAAAGTAGAAAAAGAAAAAACGGATAAATTAAGAGTTTGGATGGAAGAAAATGATTTGTATGCGGGAATAAATATTGATGAAGATACTAAAAGATATTATCCGTATGGAACACTAGCTTCTCATATTATTGGATTTATAGGGGCTGATAATCAAGGTTTAGATGGTATTGAAGCAAAATATAACAAGGTATTGACAGGCGAAAATGGAAGTATAAGTAAGATGTTAGATGCGAAAGGAAATATAATTGGAAATTCTGGTGAAGAATATAAAGATTCTGTTAGAGGCTGCGATTTAGTATTAACAATAGATATGAATGTTCAAGCTATTGTAGAAAAGTATTTAGAAGAGGCTTGTATAGATAATGTATGTACAGATGGTGGAAATATAATAATTATGAATCCGCAAAATGGAGATATTTTAGCAATGGCGACTTATCCTTATTACGATTTGAACAATCCATACGAAATTAATGATGAGGAGATAAAATTAATTTGGCCAGAATTAGATTCAAAACAAAAATCAGAATATCTTCAAGGAATGTGGAGAAATAAAGCGGTTACTGATACATATGAACCAGGCTCGACTTTTAAACTTGTAACAGCTTCAGCTGCAATAGAAGAAAAACTTGCGGTAGCAGATAAATCTGGTGCTTTTTCTTGTTCTGGTGGAATTGAAATAGCAGGGAGAAGAATAAAATGTTGGAGATATTATAGACCGCATGGGAGTCAAAGTTTAAGAGAAGGGTTGATGAATTCTTGTAATCCGGTTTTTATTGGGCTTGGACAAAAAATTGGAGTTTCAAAATATTATGAATATTTAAATAAATTTGGATTTCTAGAAAAAACAGGAATTGATTTAATAGGAGAAGCAGGTTCTATATTTTTAAAACAGGAAAAGGTTGGTCCAGTTGAACTTGCAACAATAAGTTTCGGTCAAAGATTTGAAGTTACACCAATTCAAATGATAACTATGGTTTCAGCTATTGCAAATGATGGTTTGTATGTAAAACCAAGAGTTGTAAAAGAAATTAAAGATAACAAAACCGGAGAAATAAAAAAGATAGAAGC
>JAEIGA010014786.1_pt1 | contig 11876 bp, 4 predicted proteins | sample 9270691 | NCBI WGS metagenome assembly JAEIGA01 (sample SAMN17057246, study PRJNA624740) | gut metagenome | biome: biome; isolation source: fecal sample | host: Bos grunniens | place: China: Xizang | collected 2019
CTTGACGTTGGGCACCTTGCCCTGTGAGGGGTCGAATGTGATGTCGGTGAGCACCACCTTGCCCTCGGTGTTCTCGGCCTTGCCCCACACGGCCTGTTCGGTGCGGTGCGATGCTGAGGCCTCCCAGCTGGTGGGTATGTCGAGCTCGCTGAGCACGTCGTGTGCTTCGGCTATGTTGCCCCTCTTCACTGCGGGGATGGGTGTGGCGTCGGGGTTGCTCACCTCGCTGACGCTGCGCTGTGCGTCGCGAGCCATGATGCGCTGTGCTATCTCTCCGAAGACTACGCCTGCCGTGCCGCCTCCCGAGATGGTTCCTCCCTTGGTCTGTATGGACACGATGCAGGTGTACTTGGGTGCATCGGCGGGAAAGAATCCGCAGAAGCTGAGCTGGTGGCCGCCTCCCTTGGTGGAGCCTCTTTGGGCTATCTGTGCCGTACCTGTCTTACCGGCTATGAGGAAGTCGTCCGACTTGGCCTTGGCGCCCAGTCCTGTGGGATCGTTGACCACCATGGTGAGCATCTTGGTGATGTCGGCGAGGGCCTCCTTGGAGGCTATCTGGCTGATGAGTACCTCGGGCTCAAACTCCTCCACCACGACACCATCTTCGAGGATGGCCGACACGAGGCGGGGCTTCATGAAGGTGCCTCCGTTGGCGATGGCGTTGTAGAAGGCCACGATGTTGATGGGGGGTATCTTCGTTTCATAGCCGATCGACATCCATGGCAGTGTGGTCCTGTACCAGTTCGTTTCGTTGGGGTAGCGTATCTCGGGCACTCCCGTTCCTGTGGGGAATATCTTGTGGTGTGTGGCGAGTCCCATGCGGTGCAGGCCTTCGACGAACTTTTCGGGGTGCTCCTTGTAGTTGTCGTCGATGAGGCGTGCCGTGCCCACGTTGGATGAGAACATCAGCACTTGGGGTACGCTGAGCATGCCATAGGCGCTTGCCTTGTCCCAGTTGTGGTCCTTCATCGTGGTGGAGCCGAAATTGAACAATCCCTTGTGTGCATCCACCGAGTCGGTGATGCTGATCTTCTTGTCATCGAGCGCCACGAGCAGCGAGGCTGTCTTGAAGGTCGATCCCGGCTCGAGGATGTCGGTCAGGGCGTTGTTCTTGTCCTCGAAGTATCGTCCGTTCTGCTGTCGGTTCATGTTGACGATGGCCTTGATGTCGCCCGTAGCCACCTCCATGACCACGACTACTCCAGTGCGTGCATCGCCTCCGCCTGCATTTTGCTTGTGTAGCATGTCGAGGATGGCCCTCTCGGCGATGTCCTGTATCTCCACGTTGAGTGTGGTATGTATGTCTCGGCCGTTCACTGCGGGTTGGTCGACGAGGAGCACGTCCTGCTTGTTGATCCTCCTCTTGTGTCCCCATCCGGGTTCTCCTCTGAGCTGGTCGTCATAGGCTGCCTCTATGCCGCATATGGCCGAGTCGTTGGATGCGTAGATGTCGCCTAGGGTGCGGCGTGCCAATGAGCCGAATATCTTCTTGCGCTCGACGTTGTCCTCGGTGGTGAATCCGAGGTCCGTCGCGTGCTTTCCCAGGAAGGTGTGCTCCATGATGTCCTTGTAGGTGGCATAGGATATGCGCTTGTTGCCATAGATGGCCCAGTGGCGGCGTCCACGGCCGCGCACCTTCATGGTGGCTATGCCCTTGCGGAAGGTCTCCTCAAACTCGGCCACGCTCTTGTCGGGGAGTATCTCGTGCAGCTCCTGGCATATCTGTCCGAGGTTGTTGGCGAGCAGTGTGTCGCGCCGGTGCTGCGCATCCTTGCGTCGCTTCTCGTCAGAGTCCGACACCTCGAAGTCCATGTACAGCCTGTACTGAGGCAGGCTGCTCGCCATGAGCTGTCCGTCGTCGCTGAGGATGTTGCCTCGGCGGGCGGGTATGACGACGCTGTCTGACAGGGCCTTCTCGGCCACCTCGCGCCAGTAGCCTCGCTCGAAGACCATGATCGACATGGCCTTGAGCAGCACCGCGATGCCTATCATCGCCATGAAGATGATGATGGAGAAGTATCGCGATATGATTTTCTTGTCTTTGGGGTTGTCGATGTTCATTTCTTCAGTACTATGGGGGCCTCGGTCGGTATCTGCAGTCCGCTACCTCGCTCCTCGATGAAACGTTGGATGTTCGATTCTCTGCTCTTCTCCATGAGTTCGCTTGTGCGTGCCAGCGACTTGTATCTCACGTCTTCGAGTTGGTCGCGCAGCTTCTTTATCTCCACCTGCTCGCGCTGGAAGCCGTAGCGGTTGCTCACATAGGCTATCGAGAGTACGAATACGAGGAGTATCATCCCCGTGTTGCGCTGCAGGAAGGGGCTGAGCAGCATGTCGCCGTCGAGCCACGCCTTCAGTTTGCTTTTTTTGTTCTTCTTGTCGCTCATTGTCGCTTGTCGGTGTGTGTTAGCGTTTGATGCCTATTCTCAGCTTGGCGCTGCGTGAGCGGGGGTTCTGCTCCTGCTCCTCGCGGCTTGCCACGGCCACCTTGCCTGCCATGCGGTAGGGCGAGGGTTTGGTGCCGTAGATGTCCTGCTCCACTCGTCCCTCCACGTTGCCTGTCTTCATGAGGTTCTTCACCAGTCGGTCCTCGAGTGAGTGGTAGGTGAGCACCACGAGTCGTCCGCCCGGCTTGAGCAGTTCGGTGGCTGCCTCGAGCATCTCCTTGAGTGCCTCCATCTCCTCGTTCACCTCGATGCGCAGGGCTTGGAATAGCTTGGCCATCTCCTTCTTCTCGCGGTCGCGGCCGAAGAGTCGCTTCACCGTCTCGTAGAGCTGCCCAGTGGTCTCGATGGGGGCTTGTGCGCGTGCCTTCACGATCACCGAGGCCAGCTTGCGGCTGTTGAGCAGTTCGCCGTAGAGGTAGAATATCTCTGCCAGGCGCTCCTCGTCATAGGTGTTCACGATGTCGGCTGCCGTGACTCCGTCGCGGCGGTTCATGCGCATGTCGAGGCGTGCGTCGTAGCGGAACGAGAATCCCAGCTCGCCCTCGTCAAACTGGTGGCTCGACACGCCCAGGTCGGCCAGCACACCATCGAGCTGCTCCACGTCGTGGTAGCGCATCCAGTTGCGTAGGTAGCGGAAGTTGCTGCGCACGAAGGTAAATCGCTCGTCGTCCACGATGTTGCGCTCGGCATCGGCGTCTTGGTCGAAGCTGTAGAGGTGTCCGTCGGCATCCATGCGTCGCAGGATCTCGCGCGAGGGGCCGCCTCCGCCGAAGGTCATGTCGGCATACACGCCTCCCGTCTCGATGGCCAGTCCGTCCACCGTCTCGTGCAGCATCACGGGGATGTGATAGGGTATGTTGGTCTCTTTTGTTTCCATGTCTTGGGCCTGTAGGTATCGTCTGTAGAAGTAAAAAGTCTTGGGTGTAGAAGTCGTGTGATGATCATCTTGGAATCACTCTGCGAAGTTACGAAAAAGCTGTCGGTAGTGCAAGTTTTCTGGGTAAAAGTTTTTTTGTCGACAACAAACCGAGGTGGAATGAAAAGACATTGCAAGGTCCTCAGTCCTCAGTCCTCAGTTATTTTCCGCGCTCCGAGATGGCGCGAAAAAAAGTTGAATTAAAAATCCTTATTTTTGTATTAGATATACATAGTATATTTAATACTTAAATAAGCCCCTTTTTTATAGTGCTCACTCGCGAAAAAATGGCCTCACTGCGCAGATTATTGAGGACTGAGGACTGAGGACTTACCCCTCGCGTGGCGCACGCGCATTATGCGCGTATCCCTCGGCTCAATGAGTTACGCTGCGCAATTAGGAAGGTTCGTGCAAACGAGCGAAATGTAAACTTGTTTACAATTCCTCAGCGAGTGCAGCCGAAGCTCAACAACAAAGTTGTTAATTTGGAATTGGGAGTCCCTCTTTGGGGAGGATTCAGAGTCCGCGGAATAAATTGCTAAATAATTAAATTAATCCTGCTTTACAGGCGCAGCGCCCCGCGCTTTTGTGCGGAAAAGTTTTTCTCTTTGTGCGCGAGTCGCTGTCTCTTGCTGTTTTGCTCGTTAACAAAATTTAATATAAAATGGGGGGAGGATTAAAAATAATTATACATATATTTGCACATGAATTGAGATAATGTTATCTTTGCGTAACAAATAGTAGTAACTAAAACTAACAGGAAAACGGTATGAAAAAGCTCTTTACCCTAATCGGTGCCTTGCTGCTGTGGCAGGCCATGGCGGTGGCACAAAACTACCTGCACATCTCGTCGGGAGAGTCGACAGAGGTGGTGCCGATGGCAGAGTTGGACAGCGTGACAGTGCGTGGCGCAAACTTCTACGGAAGTGCGTGGTGGTATCTCGGTACGGGTACCTATACATATACACAGTACGTGTCGGGCATTCACGAGGGTCGCCCCATCTACACGCGCAATGTAAATGATGAGGGTACCCACAAGCAGTATCAGGTGAGAGATTGGTATTTTGGCAATCCCCTCGTGATCGACTACGATGAGGCTACGGGAGACTGCTGGGTGGAGCCGCAGTTTACGGGCTATGTGCACTCGAGCTACGGCAATCTATGGGTGGCCGAGACGGATCTTTACGCAGGGAATGCTACCGGGGAGCACAGCTCCTTCGATCCCGCGACGGGTCTCTTCCAGCTCTACTTGATCTACTATGTCGATGCTGGCTATTTCGGGTATGGCTATGAGACGCTGCAGCTCGATGGCGCCACTCGCGCACCCTCACGCGATCGCGAGGTGCAGCCCGTGAAGCTCGAGGCAAAGCCTCTGGTCATCACCTCCAAGGCTACGGGCAAGCGCGTGCCCCTGACGCTGACCAAGCCTGCGGCTCCCAAGGGTGGCGAGCAGCTGAAGATGAACACCGGTAACGAGATTGTCAAATAAACTATATAGGAGGACACGACTATGAAACGTAACATACTATTTGCAGCCATGCTGCTACTCATGGGCACTGTCGTGCAGGCTCAGGTGATTGTCAAGCACGGAGAGGATGCCCAGCGCATCGACTTTGGTCAGGATAAGCTGGTGAAGATGACCTTCAGCGGTGTTCGCTACCTCAACAATGGCGTGATGGATACCGACGGCGGAGTCAACTTTGAGCGCCAGTCGGGCGAGGTGATCACCCTCGACATTGAGGAGATCCGCGTGATGGGCTTTGCTGCCGACTTTACCCGCATCGACGAGCTCAAGCAGGCTGGCGAGACCGCCATCGCCTACGACGCTGCCGAGCAGGTGGTACACATCGTCAATGCCGAGCAGGGTGGGGGCGACATACGCATCTTCACCGCCGAGGGCAAGCTCGCCAAGCAGGCCAAGGGCACGGCCATCAGCGTGGCCGACCTCGACGACGGGCTCTATATCGTGAACTACAACCATGAGTTGAACGCTAAAATCATAAAGAAATGAAAACCGCTATATACAACAAGGTAAAGCGCCTCGCCCTCCTCTTCGTGGCGGGTGGCGCGATGATGTCCAGCGCTGTGGCGCAGGAGAACCTGCACCTGTTCTATCGCAATGGCGACTACAAGCAGATCGAGATTACCGACGACACCCAGGTGGAGTTTGTGAAGGAGACCTACCTCCACGAGACACAGCTGTCTCAGGTCTATGGTGACACCATCTATCTGTCTGCTTCGGCGGGTACTCCGTTTAACATTGGATTAGTTCATAGTAACCAACCGTGGACGATTGACTCCGATGCCGATTGGATGGTGGGTTATACTATCTATTCTGATTCGTTGAGAGAGCAGTATTATCAGGGGTATGACAACGACTTCCAAGTGGCAGTATTGCCCAATGCCTCGAACAAGCAGCGCACGGCTACCCTTACGCTCAAGACCAATGACGGCAAGGCTCAGCGCCAGTTTACCGTGGTGCAGCGCCCTTACACCATGTCTTTCGAGTACGAAAGCTACGTCAATGGTAATCGCTTCGATGGTGAGCCCGTCGTGCGCGACACCGTGATGCTCAATTGGGACGATGTATGGAGCACTCTCTACGTCATGCCCAACCATGGAGTGCGTGTAGTGAGCTATCCCGAATGGATGGAGCTCGACACCTTAGTAAAGAGAGGAGAAGACTATAGCTTCGCATGGCAGATGGAAGCTTCTGGTATGCACATAGGATGGACGACGATGGCTCATTTCAGCCTCGCGCAGAACCTCAACGCTACGGCCCGCACCGGAGAGGTGGTCTTCGAGGGTAGCAACGGCCAGCGCATCACGTCATTCGTCGTGCAGAAGGGACTCAACGAGACATCAGTGATGGCCTCGGCTGCCGCTCTGCACAAGGGACTCTATGAACCCTTCATCGTTAGTAGCAGCAATCGCCACGATGATTTCGGTCTGCCTTCCATGATGCTGTACCTTGAGAGCCGCGGTGCCGACATGGTGTCCGACAACACGGGCTACAACTGGTTCAGTCAGGCGTTGGACTATAGGGATGGATTGTCCAACTATTATCCTACTCATATCGCATGGACTCCCCTCTATCGCAACATCAAGATGGCTAGCAGTGTCATCAAGCAGTTTGGCGCACAGGAGAGCGACCCCATACTTCGTGCCTATCTCTCACAGGCTTATGCGCTACGCGCGTTCGACTACTTCTACCTCGCACAGATCTATCAGCACACCTATGTGGGCAACGAAGATGCACCCTGTCTCCCCATCGTGACTGAGGACAATATGGAGCAGGAGTACACCGCAGGCATCGAGCGTGCCTCGGTGCGTGAGGTCTATGCCTACATCCTCGAAAACCTCGACAAGGCCATCCTGCTGCTCGAGGGCAATACCCTCGCCTTCCCCGACAAGGGACTCATCAGTCTGCAGGCAGCCGTCGCGCTGCGTGCCCGCGTACATCTTGTGATGAACAACTGGCAGGCCGCACTCAACGACGCTCAGCAGGTCATCGCCTCGGGCGCAGCCATCCCCTACACCATGGAGCAGGCGAGCAAGCCTGGCTTCAATGACATCGACGATGCCTCATGGTTGTGGGGTATCCAGGTGGAGGAGAGCGACAATGCAGTGGCTACAGGTATTGTCAACTGGCCATCTCACGTATGCTCGATGACGGGCAATGGATACGCAACCACTGACCCCGGTGTGCAGCGCCGCATCAGCAAGGCATTGTGGGTGAGCATCCCCTACACCGACGTCCGCAAGGGATGGTGGGTCGATGAGAACCTCCAGTCGCCCCTCCTCGTCAATGCCTATGGTGAGGCGCAGGCGGAAGAGATCCCCTACGCAGCTAACATGGCTCCCTACACCAACGTCAAGTTTGGCCCCTACAACGACGAACCGCTCAACGCTACCAACGCACAGGACATCCCCCTCATCCGTATCGAGGAGATGCACCTCATCGTAGCCGAGGCACAGGCCATGCTGGGCAACACCGCCGAGGCTGTGACGACCTTGAACAACTTCGTGTCTACCTATCGTGACCCCGCCTACCGATGCACGGCAACGACAGCCGAGCAGGTGCAGGAAGCCGTGTGGCAGCAGCGCCGCATCGAGCTGTGGGGCGAGGGACAGGCCTACTACGACCTCATGCGTCTGAAGAAGCCCGTCGACCGCCGCGGAGCAGGATTCCAGTCCAGCTATGTCTTCAACATCCCCGATGGCGACGCCGTACGTGTCTATCAGCTCCCCTCTACCGAGATGAACGGCAACCCCGCCCTCGTGCAGAACCCCGAGTTCGCAGCTCCCCAGCCCGTCGAGGACTTTGAGGTGGAGATTCCCGATCCCAATGAGGGCCAATGGAACTCTCTCGGTATGGCCACATACACAGAAGATTTGGTGACAACGTTCTTTAATGTTGATAATGTCTCCTATGAGGTAGAGATTCAGGAAAGTGTTGAGTACCCCGGCAAGTACCGTCTGGTCAATGCTTATGGAGCAGCATATCCTTACAATAGTGATGGCGATTATGATGCTTCGAAGAACTACTACATCGTGATTGATGCCTGCAACCCCGAGAAGGTGAGCATAGACCTCTCCTACACTGGCATGAATTGGGGCTATGGCGAGTTCTATGTATGGTCGATGGCTCAGTATGTCATGGCTAATGGCGGTACTGAAGACGACGCTCTTCCCTATTGGGGTAAGCTCGAGAATGGAGTAATCACCTTCCCTGCTCAGGCTTTGGTTTCAGGCATGGGTGATGAATATATGAGCTATGGTAATAAAAACGGCAAGTTCTCTGTCGTGCTTCCTGGCTATGAACTGCCGCAGATCCCCACCGAGCTCTACATGATCGGTCAGGACTTTGGCGGTTGGGACTGGGAGTCTGAGGGCGTTGTGCCCATGACTCCTGTGCACAGCCACGAAGGAGCCTTCTGGACCACACGCTACTTCACCGCAGGCAATGGATTCAAGTTCTGCGCAACGAGAGCATGGGATGGCGACTTCTTTACCCTCGGTGATGACTACGGCTTCTACACCGACGGAGGCAACTGCTGCGTCGAGGCCGACGGCTTCTACACCGTCTACGTAGACCTCGTCAACAACATCATTGCAGTAGAGCCTGCTGCCGTATATGGCATCGGTGACTGCTTCGGCGGATGGGACACCGACGTCGAGGCCAATAAGTTTGTCGCTGATGGCCGCACCCTCGTGTCGCGCGCCACAGAGTACGATGGTGAGCTGCGCATGTATGTCGATGCTCCCGCCATCTTCGATGACATCGATTGGTGGATGATGGAGTTCAATATCTACGATGGCGCTATTGTCTATCGTGGTGCTGGTTTTGACCAAGAGCGCGTACAGGTAGCTGCAAACCAGCAGGTGGTGCTCGACCTCAATGCTGGCACAGGCTACGTTGGCGTGGGCGACGACTTTGTCTTCTTCTCTGACGGAGTATACAACACCGAATTCTTCGGTGGAGCATGGCAGCAAGTGATGGAGAAGTCACAAAGCGTCCCCAACCTCTACCGCTTGCCAAGCTACATCGTCGAGGGCTATGACCTGAGATTCCATTGGGATGAGGCCACTGGCGCTGTGGGACTCGATACGCGAGAGTGGGAGACTGGATATGTACACTCCAGCTACGGTATGATCTATGCCAAGGCTGAGGACATCTCCTATGATGCAGCAGCGAAGACCTTCTACTTCACCATCCAATATTTTGTGCCAGGAAAAGGCTCATTTGCTACTACGGTAGATACCTACACCCTTGCTGGCGCTCAGCCACAGATCCCCACCGAGCTCTACATGATCGGTCAGGACTTTGGCGGTTGGGACTGGGAGTCTGAGGGCGTTGTGCCCATGATTCCTGTGCATAGCCACGAAGGAGCCTTCTGGACCACACGCTACTTCACCGTAGGCAGCGGATTCAAGTTCTGCGCAAAGAGAGCATGGGATGGTGACTTCTTTACCCTCGGCGATGACTACGGCTTCTACACCGACGGAGGCAACTGCTACGTCGAGGCCGACGGCTTCTACACCGTCTACGTAGACCTCGTCAACAACATCATTGCCGTAGAGCCTGCTGCCGTATATGGCATCGGTGACTGCTTCGGCGGATGGGACGTCGACGTCGAGGCCAATAAGTTTGTCGCTGATGGGCGCACCCTCGTGTCGCCACTGACAATAGCTGAGAGCTACCTGCGCATGTATGTCGATGCTCCCTCCATCATTGATGGCATCGAGTGGTGGCAGATGGAGTTCAATATCTACGATGGAGCCATCGTCTATCGTGGTGATGGTGGTGACCAAGACTTCGTGCAGGTTGCTGAAGGACAGCAAGTGACGCTCGACTTCAACGCTGGCAAAGGTTACATCGGAGCCGAGAAGATCTACTTGGAAGAGGTCAACTATACGCTCATCAACAACGACACCATCTTCATGTCGGCCAGCGCAGGGCGCACCAACAGAGCAGGTTGGGTCTACAGCAACCGCCCATGGACAGTGACTGCTGACGCAGACTGGCTACTCGTGCGTAAGAACGAGAGCAACTTGTATGACAACAACTTTACCAGCGGCTACGAGTACGAAGACCTCTTCATGATTTACGCGCAGGCCAATGAGACTGCCGAGGAGCGCATCGGTCACGTGACCATCGCTACCGAGGACAACGTGTCGAAGACCTTCGTCGTGGTACAGCGCCCCTACACCCTCTCATTCAACGAAGAGGAGTACATCAACGGATTGCGCTTCGATGGTGAGCCCGTCGACACCTTCGTCATCGAGGGTGCATGGGACTGGGACAACATCTACTACAACCTCTACCCCAACCACGGATGGCAGGTGACCTCATACCCCGACTGGATGGTGATGGATGAGTTTGCTCACAATGCCGCCAACTGCGACTTTGAGACCATCCTCGCCAATGAGGACATCCTCGCTGCAGGCCAGCCCATCATATCTACAGTCGTGTTCCGTTTCGAGCGCAATGAGTCGCCCGAACCTCGCGAGGCATACATCACCTTCGAGGGACATGGACAGAAGGCCGTGGGCATCTTCCGTCAGGAGGGACTCAATGAGCAAGCCATCTTCAGCGGTGCTCAGGCGTTGGCCAAGAAGATGTACATCTACGACGAGGCGCTCGGCATGGGCCGCCACACCGACTATGGCTTCCCATCATTCATGCTCAGCATGGACAGCCGTGGCATCGACATGATTTGTGGTGCCAGCGGCTACAACTGGTACACTGGCAACGAGGGCTTCAGCGACCTCGGCAGCAACCTTGTATACACAGCCCAGTTCTGGACCACGATGTACAACCACATCGGCATGGCCAACGGAGTGATACGCGCCTATGCCAACCGTGCTGGCGATCCTCTCTTCCAGTTCTACTTGGGTCAGGCCTATGCCTTCCGCGCATTCAACTACTTCTACCTCGCACAGACCTATCAGCAGACCTACGTAGGCAATGAGCAGGCTCCCTGTGTGCCCATCATCACCGATGCCAACATGGATGTTGTCAATGCCGAGGGATGCCCCCGCGCTAGCGTGCGTGAGGTCTACGACTTCATCCTCAGCGACCTCGACAAGGCGCTCACCCTCTTGCAGCAGAGCGGATTGGCTCGTCCGAGCAAGAACCTCGTAAGTCCCGAGGTGGTCTATGGCCTCCGTGCACGTATCAATATGGTACGCGGCGAGTGGGCTGCAGCTGCCCAGGATGCACAGCGCGTCATCGAAGCAGGTGTCGCAGCTCCCTACACCATGGATGAGCTCCGCGCTCCCAGCTTGCACGACATCAACCACGAAGCATGGCTGTGGGGTATCGATGCCGAGGAGACCGACGCTCCCGTACAGACTAGTATCTGCAACTGGCCCTCTCACATGGGCTCCTTCTCTACCGGATATGCCCAAGTAGGTGCTTGGCGCCGCGTGAGCCCTGCGCTCTACCAATCCATCCCCGACACCGACGTGCGCCAAGGCTGGTTCCTCAATGGTCAGTGCCGCTCGGCCAACCTCAGCGAGGAGCAGCGTGCCTACGTGATCGACAATGGCATGCCAGCCTACACACAGGTCAAGTTTGCCCCCTACAACAATGAGCTGGGCGTCTATTTGCCCGCAAGCGACATCCCCCTCATGCGTATCGAGGAGATGCACCTCATCTTGGCCGAGGCTCAGGCCATGATGGGCGACGTCGATGCAGGCGCCAAGACCTTGATCAACTTTGTCAGCAGCTACCGTGACTATGCTTATGACTGCGACGTACGCTCTGCCGAGGAACTTCAGGAAGAGATATGGATGCAGCGCCGCATCGAGTTCTGGGGCGAGGGACACGCCTACTTCGACCTCATGCGTCTGGGCAAGGGTGTCAACCGTCGTGGTGCAGGCTTCTCCGAGGAGTTCACCTTCGACATCCCCGCAGGCGACGCAGCACTCATCTTCCCCATCCCCGATCGCGAGATGAATCGCAACCCCCAGCTCGAGCAGAACCCCGTGGCTGAGCAGCCCAAGCC
>JAEIGA010014787.1_pt1 | contig 11876 bp, 11 predicted proteins | sample 9270691 | NCBI WGS metagenome assembly JAEIGA01 (sample SAMN17057246, study PRJNA624740) | gut metagenome | biome: biome; isolation source: fecal sample | host: Bos grunniens | place: China: Xizang | collected 2019
CATTTCTTCTCAATGTCTAAAAAATTGTACTCCATTTTCAGATTGTATTTGTTCAACCCGCAAATGTAGTACAATTTTGCTTATTTCTTTAACTTAAATGAGCCCGATTTTGCAAGTTTGAACTCAACCGGAACAGAAATTCTCACGCTCACCGGCTTGTCCCCCACCACAGCCGGCTTCCATTTGGGCGAAGCCCCTATTACTTTCACCACCTGGGCATCAATTTCATCATCGAGACTCTCCACAATCCTCACATCCTTAACCTTACCCTTCTCATCCACAACAAAGTCCGCAATCACAGTTCCACGTATACCGTTACGGATTGCACTGTCGGGATACTTGATATACTCATAAACCCATTTCTCCAGGAATTTTTCAACTCCTCCATGCAGGAATGTTGCCATCTTGTCAACTGTTGCCGGAACATACACCTTATCTTTACCGTTGCCTTGCACATCATCGGCACCACCCTTGCCTATCCTCTCATCCTTATCTGCAATTGTCTGTGCCATGGAATACACATACTCCACAAGCCTTCCCATTTGATGATAGTCCAATTTGTCGGGAGTATCCCTCACTGTATGATAATCCCTATGCAGCCCTGTTGTAAAGAGCACCGAAGGGATTCCTTTCTCATAAAAATTCCTGTGGTCAGACGGAACATAATCCACCGGAGTATATTCTGGTGCAAGGCTTAATGCCCTTCCCGACAAATATCTTGTCATCCCCACCAGTTCCCTGTTGGCACCCGCCACAAAAACCTGCATCTTGTTCTCCCTGCCACTGCGGCCTACCATATCGAGATTGATCATTGTCACAATATTGCCAACCTCCGGGAAAGAGCGGTTGAGGAAATACCAACTGCCTGCCGTACCAAGCTCATTTCCACCAAAAAACGCAATGATTACAGACCTGCGGAACATGAAGTGCTGCATGGAAATTTCCCTTGCCACCTCAAGGAGTGCAGCCACTCCCGATGCATTGTCGTCTGCCCCCGGATACACCAGTTCCTCCTTTTCTCCATCACGCACAGTAATGCCCGTGCCTATATGATCATAATGGGCACCAATGACTATATACTCATTCTTCAGTTTGGGATCATAACCCTCCACAACTCCCACAACATTTCTGGAATGGATGGTATCGGCCCCCTGCACCATAAAAAAATCATCCCCTTCTATTGGGGTGAGCATTGTAAGGCCCATCTTCTCAAGTTTACCGTAAAGATATTCTGCCACAGCCTTTTCCCCTTCGCTTCCCCCATTTCTGCCTTTATTTTGTTCTGCGGTAATATATGTAACGTTCTCTTTCATCCTTACCAATACAGAATCAATGCTCCGGGCATTTGCCACCGGACCCGCAAAAGCCACAAACATGGCCAAAACTGTAAAAAATCTTTTCATATTCCCTTAAATTCAAAACCAACATGGCACTCTTGCCAAATCTGTACCACAAATTTATCATCTGCCGCACAAAAATAAAAGAGGGCAACCGTGGTTACCCTCAATTTTCAGTTTATCTTCCAATTATTTGAAGAAAGGCGGTTTTACAACCACTGCTTTAAGCAGTTTCTCTCTCACTTTAATATAGATCTCAGAACCAAGTTTGTAATAAGGTGCAGCAGCATAAGCCAAACCTACAGCTTTACCGCAAGTAGGACCCATTGTACCTGAAGTTACAACTCCAATAACATTACCCTCTGCATCACAAACCTCATAACCGTGGCGAGGTACACCTCTGTCTACCAATTCAAAACCGCAAAGTCTTCTGGTAAGGCCCTCAACTTTCTGTTTAAGCATAAAGTCCTTGTCAATGAAATCACCTTTAACATCATTGAATTTGGTAATCCATGCCAAGTTTGCCTCAAGAGGTGAAGTGGTGTCATCAATATCATTGCCATACAGGCAGAAACCAGCCTCAAGTCTTAGGGTATCTCTTGCACCAAGTCCAATAGGACGGATTCCCTCAGGTGCACCTGCCTCAAAGATTGCTTTCCAAAGCTGGTCAGCATCCTCGTTGGCAACGTAAACCTCACATCCACCCGAACCGGTATAACCTGTTGTTGAGAAGATTGCATCTTTAATGCCGCCTACTGTACATTTCTTGAATGTATAGTACTCCATATCCTCAACCGGTGCATCACAGATTCTCTGCATAACTTTAAGGGCGTTAGGACCCTGAATGGCCAACTGGCAAATCTCGTCTGAAGCATTGTAAAGCTCTTTGCCAGGGGTAATATTGAATTTAGGGGCAATTGCACAAAGGTGCTCCCAGTCCTTGTCAATGTTTGCGGCATTTACCACAAGGAAATATGTCTCGCTATCAATGCAATATACAAGAAGGTCATCAACGATACCGCCTTTTCCGTTAGGGAAACATGAGTACTGAACTTTACCTGGGACCAATACAGAAACGTCATTTGAAGTCACATACTGGCAGAACGCAAGTGCGTTAGGTCCTTTAACCCAGAACTCACCCATGTGGGAAACATCAAATACACCAACGTTGTTTCTTACAGCGTTGTGCTCATCTTTAATACCTACATACTCAATAGGCATGTTATACCCTGCAAAAGGGACCATTTTAGCACCCAAATCAATATGTTTTTGGGTAAATGCTGTTGTTTTCATCTGTTTTTAAGTGTTATATGTTTTACAAATCTTCTTTATGCAATTTCTGACGCGCATTATACACCCACACATCATACGGGCACTCCTCCTTTGAGGATATGCCATCCATCTGCTGTACCGCTTCACGCAAACTTCCCTTAGCGCCCAGGGTTACCATCATATATCCGTTTTTAAGTGGAATCAGCTGCGGCTGGTACCCCTGTTTCCTTACAAACTCAGCCAACTGGTCCGCATTCCTGTAATCCTTGAACGAACCTATTACAACATGATACCCCTCAACCTTATTTTCATTGGCCTTGGCAAGTTCCTCCTCTGCCTTTTTTATGGAATCTGCCACAAACTCCATCCTCTGCTGCTGGCGCAACTGCTCCTGTTCCTTCAATTCAATCTCCTTCTTCATAAGGGCAATATCTTCTGAGGTAGGCATTCCCAACCCGCCCCTTACCATATCACATCCCTGCAATAGAATGAATATTGTCAATGCGGCAAAAATATATCCGTACTTTACAATTCTATCCATCAAATACACAAATAAGCTTCTCACAAAAATATGAAATAATGGGCCAACAGCAAAAAAAAATGTATATTTACATTCAGAACATTTTATTGCAACAGTTATGGGATTTATAGACAATATCAAGAGGATTGCAAAGCTTACAGACCACATAGACACCAAGGCAGCACAAGCTTCCATTATAGCGAACATAGATTTCAAGGGCCCTAACGTATGGATCCTTGCCCTTGCAATAATTATAGCCAGCGTGGGGCTTAATGTAAACTCCACTCCGGTAATCATTGGAGCCATGCTCATTTCCCCATTGATGGGCCCTATCATGGGAATAGGACTGGCGCTGGGCATAAATGACACCCAACTGCTAAGAAAAGCCTTTACCAACCTGTTCATAATGACAGGTATAAGTATCATGGCATCTACCTTCTTCTTTGTTCTGAGCCCCCTTTCACTTGAGGCACCTACAGAGCTGCTGGCCCGAACCAACCCCACAATCTATGACGTGTTCATTGCCCTGTTCGGCGGCTTTGCAGTAATTGTGGAGATTTGCAGGAAAGAGAAAGGCACCGTAATTGCAGGCGCAGCCATTGCCACCGCCCTCATGCCACCATTATGTACAGCCGGCTACGGATTGGCCTCAGGCAGCTTTGCATATTTCATTGGGGCATGTTACCTCTATTTCATCAACTCAGTATTCATTGCCCTTGCCACTTTCATAACCGTTAGAATGCTCCATTTTCCAATGGTAAAATTCTCAGACCCTGAGAAACAGAAAAAGGTACACAGAATAATAACAATATTCACCATAATACTTGTTATCCCAAGTATCTACTCTGCGTTCATTGTAATTAAAGAGAACAACTTCAATCAGCTTGCCAAAACATTTGTACAACAGAACAAGAACCTTGGCAACAGCTACATATATGACTATACCACAAGGCACACAGCCCACAAGCCTTCTGTAATGACAATATCCATTGCCGGAGAGGCCCTTTCAGAGAAGGAGAAGGAGCAGCTTTACAGCAAACTGGTACACTTTGGAATCACCCCTGAGCAACTTGAGATAAACCAGTCCAGCACATATGTTACAGACAACTCAGCAGACAAGGAGATGATCAGGAGCATTTTTGAGCAGAACGAGCAGGAGATACTCAAGAGGGAGAACCTGATAGCCCAGATGGAGGCCCAGTTGAAGGAGTTCAACAGCAAAAAGTTCCCCAGCCTGCAGGTTGCAAAGGAACTTGTAGCCCAGTATCCGCAAATTTCATCACTCACCCTTGCCAGAGGTGAGCAGATAAACATGTCCCATATCACAAATGGGGACAATGCTCATCCCGACGAAAAAGTATACGCCATTATTAAACACACCGCCCCTATCAGCGGTGAGAACATTACAAAATTGGAAAATTGGCTGGCAATCAGGCTTAATGTTTCCAAAGTTGAAATTATTGCAGGGAAATAATGGGCGTGAAGAGTTTGAAGATAATTGCAACGGCACTGCTGATTCTCATGCTCCCCGCTACAGGAAACTGCTGGTGGTGGAAAAAGAAGCAGCAGCCTGCCATTAACCCCTTGGCTGCGCCACTATTGCAGCTCAACCCTCAGATTGCACTTCCCGATGCAGCATTTCCCTCATGGCTGATACCGCTGTATGACACTATAAGCATCACTTTCCTGGGAGATGTAATGCAGCACGGAAGACAGCTCAGGGATGCCCATATACCGGGTACAGACCCTTCACTTGCCGAGTCATACCAATACAGCCACATGTTCAAATATACTGAACACCGGCTTAAGGAATCAGACCTGGCAGTAGCCAACATGGAGTTTCCCGTTGGTATTTTGCCATATAGCGGATACCCTCTGTTTTCCGCTCCCGAATCTGTAATCCATCAGGCCCAAAAAAGTGGAATAGACCTTTTCCTGTTGGCCAACAACCATCTGTTTGACAAAGGCAAACGTGGATTTACAAGCACGTTGGATGCCTATGAAAAGGCTGGCGCCCAATATACCGGAGCCTATAGAAACCCTGAAGAACAGGAGACCCGGAATCCCGCATTCTACAATATTAAAGGGATAAGGGTTGCCTTCATAAATTTTACATACAGCACAAACGGCATGCCCGTACCTGAGCCGTGTACCATAAACCTTATGGACAGTGTATACGTTAAAGAGACAATAGCTAAAGCTAAAGGGATGGGTGCAGATATAATTGTATGTTTGCCACATTGGGGTGAAGAGTACATGCTCAAACCATCATCCCAGCAGCAAAGGTGGGCTAAGATGATGCTCAGGGAAGGGGCTGATATTATAATAGGGAGCCACCCCCATGTACCACAATCGGCAGAATACTCTTCCGACAAAATTCTGTTCTACTCGTTGGGCAATTACATCAGCAACCAGACAACCCCGGACTTCACCCAACTGGGGATGATGGTTACAATACAGATAAGGAAAAATTCCTACACTGGAGAGACTTCACTTCTTCCTCCCCATATAGATTATCTGTGGTGTTTCAAGAAGGGGGAGTTTGATCCTCATTATACTGTTATACCTGTAGAAGATGTTATCGGGAAGAAATACGAAAGTGCAAATCCATATCAGCTCAAAAGAATGGAGAGCACATACAGAAGCTTTATGGAAAAAGGACTTGTAAAGGAAAATGAATCATTAAAATAATGGAGAAGATATGGCGGAGAAAAAAATTGAATTGTTTGAAATTGATCCTGTTGAGATTTTTGGAGTAAATGACAAGCTTCTAACCAGACTTGCCAATTATTACCCCAAGCTGAAGGTTGTTGCAAGGGGAAATACAATTGCCTTAAAAGGGAACAATAAAGATATAGACAACTTCCAGTCAAATATAGATGCCCTAATTGCAAAAAGGCATAAGAAAAGGAGCCTGAATATGGATGATGTAGACCAGCTCTTTGAGGACTCAGATTACGGCATTGGCGTTGGAGGTACCACCATCAACACTCTTGAGATGACAAGCGAAGGGCTAAAAGGGGGATTTGCAGATGAGAAAAGTGATATCATTGTGTTCGGCAACGACGGAAAGATTGTAAGGGCCCGCACCAAAAACCAGAAGAAGCTGGTAGAGGAGTATTACAAGAATGACCTTATTTTTGCTTTAGGACCTGCCGGCACAGGAAAGACATATACCGCCATTGCATTGGCTGTAAGGGCCTTAAAGAACAGGGAAGTAAAGAAACTTATCCTTACCCGCCCGGCTGTAGAAGCTGGAGAAAGGCTCGGATTCCTTCCGGGAGATCTCAAAGACAAGCTGGATCCATATTTGCAGCCATTGTATGATGCACTTATGGATATGGTTCCACCTCAGAAACTCAAGCTACTTATGGAGGAGGGGACAATCCAGATTGCCCCGCTTGCATATATGAGAGGACGGACATTGGAGAGCGCCTTTGTCATTTTGGATGAGGCCCAGAACACCAGCTTGGGACAGCTCAAGATGTTCCTTACCCGTATGGGAAACAACGCAAAATTCATTGTAACTGGAGACGCCACCCAGATTGACCTTCCAAACAAGGCAGATTCCGGACTTGCCAAAGGAGTTGCCATGCTAAAGGGTACAAAAGGGATAAGTGTAATAAACTTCAGCAAGGAAGACATTGTAAGACACCCTCTTGTAAGTAAGATTGTAAAGATTTTTGAAGGGGAAGAGTGCTAGAATAACAGATGTGGAGAATATTGTGTGCGGTTCCTCCTACCAGGAACCGCCTGCTCCTCCACCGCCGAAAGATCCTCCGCCAAAACCGCCGAATCCCCCAAATCCTCCGCTGCCGAATCCGCCACCAAAAGAGCCTCCTCCATAGGATCCGCCTCTTCTTCCCGACGCATTTCCAAGTATTGACCCAAGAATGAACGCATCAGCCGCAGTAAAGTTTCTGCCGCCTCTGCGGTTTCCGCCACCCATATTCTGATTATTATCTTTAGAAGAAACAGCCAATACAAATATCACCACCCCTATAAACATCATAAACAGCAGAGCGGGTATCATCCCGTCCTCTTGAGAAGCAGCATATTTGTCTGTAGAAATTTCACCGCTGATTACAGGCATCAGCACCTTGAGGGCAGCCACAGTACCGCCAAAATAGTCGTTCTGTCTGAAGTGGGGAATCATCTCCCTCTCTATCACCATCTTTGCAAACGCGTCAGTAACAGCGCCCTCCAGCCCATAACCTGTAGCAATGAACACCTCTCCATTAGAAGTGGCTGTCTTGGGCTTGATTAGAATAACCAGTCCATTATCAAACTCCTTATGACCTACACCCCATTGCTGGCCTATCTCATAAGCCAGTTCAGCCTTGTCATATCCATACAGCTCCGGAACGGCAACTACAACAATCTGATTTGACGTAGAATCTGCAAAATCCACGAGAGCCCTCTCCATAGCCTGAACCTGTCGGGAAGAGAATATTCCCGACAAATCATTTACAAGCCTCTGCGGCTGTGGTCTGGAAGGGACCTGAGCAATAAGGGTACCTGCAGCAAACAGCAGGAGTACAAGATGGCAAAGCCTATTCACCAAACGAGATTTCATCGGGCTGCTCATTTATATCATCACTCTGGTAAGGGAAATATTTCTTTAGGGAGACTCCTGATGCTCTGATTGCCTCAACAAGTCCCTCCACATAATTGCCTGCTGCAAAACAGGCACGCATCTTATCCTTGATGCCATCCCAAAAGTCTTCAGGAACGGCAGCATTGATTCCGGCATCGCCTATGATTGCAAACTTGCGGCTCTCTACGGCAACATACACAAGCACCCCATTGCGTGCCTGTGTATTGTACATTTTAAGATAGTTGAAGATATATACTGCTCTCTGGAGAGGATTACCGGCACACTTGCTCTCAAGATGCACCCTAATCTCACCTGAAGTATTGAGTTCCGCCTCTTTAATGGCCTGCTCAATAAGGGCCTTACCCCTCTCTCCTATGAAATCCTTTACCTTCATCAGAAAGCTACCACCGGAGCCTGGTCTGCACCCTCTTTAGCCTCAAAATAAGGTTTCTTCTCAAAGCCAAAAAGGTTTGCAACAATATTCTTAGGGAACTGTCTTATAACAGTATTGTAGTTTCTTGCAGTTTCATTGAACTTCTTGCGCTCTACGGCTATTCTGTTCTCAGTGCCCTCCAGCTGCGACTGCAAAGAAAGGAAATTCTCATTTGCCTTAAGATCGGGATAATTCTCTGTAATGGCCAAAAGTTTGCCAAGCACCGCACCAAGCTCACCCTGTGCCTTCTGGTACTCGGCCAATTTGTCGGGAGTAAGATTCTCCGCATCCAAAGTAATCTGGGTAGCCTTGCTTCTGGCACTTACTACACCCTCCAAAGTCTGCTGCTCATGTGCAGCATATCCCTTAACAGTTGCAACAAGATTAGGGATAAGGTCTGCCCTTCTCTGGTAAACATTCTCAACCTGAGACCATGCAGCCTGCACACCCTCATCCAATTTCACCATCTTGTTATAACTTCCCTGGAACCAGAAAAACAATCCCAAAACAACTGCACCAATAACCAATAGAATTATAAGTCCTTTTTTCATCTCTCTAAAATTTACCGTTTTAAACTATTGTGCCAATTTTACACATCTTACAGATGCCGCCATACCCTCTTTTGAAGAATAGTTTACCGAAACATTAGGGTACTCACAGAATATATATCTGAAATATGCATTGTTGCTGTCCCTCTCAGTTCCACACCACCAGAAGCCGTACTTGCAGATATTTGAGAACACAGTATAATCCAACACACCTGTACCTGCACTCAAAGCGTTCCAGCCAAAATCATTTGTAGGATCAACCTTTGGAGAATACGGCCATACCTTTTCACCGTTAAAATGTGCACTTGCCATGAGCTTGCCTGCAACACCTTTCCAGTCTGCGTTGAAAGCTGCGGCCTCTCCTCCGTTCAAAACAGCTCCCAAATCCTCCCAGTCCTCTTTGGTTGGAATGCTCCATCCCTCAGGACAAACACCCTGGACACCGTTGCCCAAACCTGAAGCAGAAACACCACCTGTTGCATCCTTCCATGTATAAAGTCTTCCAAACACATACGCAGCAGCATCAGATTTTCCATACCCCACTCCTGCACCTTTCCAGTTAAGGTTTCTGTCCATCCAATACAGGTTACCTACCTTCACATATCCGTAAGCCTGCTGGTCCCTCCCATCAACAAATGTATTTGCAGACTCAGCTACACCTGTAAGCGAACCTGGACCTACAGAAGTCACATTACCGGTGTAGATTGAAGTATAATACATTTCTCCTGCACCTGCAGTAACTGTAATGTCAAACGTTGCCAATGTATCCGGAACTATCAACTTGATGATAGCCTTATCCTTGCCTATTACTGTAAGTGAATCCAAACCGTCAAAGCTCCAGCTGTACTCCACTCCCTCAGTTGTAACTCCACTTGCAGTTACAGTAATTGTATCTCCAATCATTGCATAAACAGGGCACTCAAATGTAGGAAAGCCCTCAAGGAATTCCAAAGCTTCCCCATCCTCATCATCATCCTTATCGCAAGCAGCAAAGACTGCCACAAGCAGTACCATCACTATTTTTATCAACAAACCTGTTCTAAAAAATTTTGGGGCCGCGCCCCATACTCTCTCTGTTTTTTTCATTTGGCATATTTAGTAAAAGATGACCACAAAAGTAATATTTTTTCTAAATTTGTACTAAAATCGTGCCATTAAAAACGTATATTAAAGCCCAAATGCTTAAAATATGACCTTCCTTCAGAAATACAAAACGGCTGCAAAGGTTTTTATTGCCTTTATAACACTCTTTTGCACAGCAAGTTGCAACCCTAAACAATCCCAATACACAACAATAGACGGATTTGCACAGGGAGGGACATATCACATTGTATACCAAAACCCTGCAGATGCAGACCACTCAGCTCTTCCCGACAGTCTGTCAGCATGGTTCCACCAACTGGACAAATCCCTCAGCGGATACAACTCAACCTCATTGGTAGCACAGATAAACCGGGGGGAAAATCCGCCACTGGATTCACTTTTCATAGAGTGCTTCAACCTCTCCAGGGAGGTATATGAGGCCACCGCAGGGGCTTTTGACATATCGGGAGCACCATTATTTGACATCTGGGGTTTCGGATTCAGGGAGAAAGTGGAGATTACTCCACAGATGATTGACAGCATCAGACAGTTCGTGGGGATGGACAAACTCTCCATATCATATGATGAAGCTGCCGGAGCCAGCTACCTCTGCAAGGCTGACCCAAGGATGAAGGTCAACTTCAACGCCATTGCCCAAGGATACTCATGCGACTACATTGCCGGCAAGTTTGAACAGATGGGAATCACCAGCTACCTTATAGAGATTGGAGGAGAGATAATCTGCAAGGGGCTCAACGGCAAAGGAAAAGAGTGGAGTGTGGCTATAGACAAGCCAATAGACGGCAACTTCATTCCGGGCAACGAGATACAGACAATAATAGAACTTACTGATGCTGGACTTGTAACCTCGGGAAACTACAGAAAATTCTACATAGTTGACGGAGAAAAATACTCACATACCATAAACCCTTTAACAGGATATCCTGTAAAGCACAACCTTTTAAGTGCCACTGTGATTGCCCCAACAGCAGCCATAGCCGACGCCTACGCCACCTACCTTATGGTAATTGGACTTGAAAAGGCACAGGAGTTCCTTGCCGAAACCCCTCAGATGGAAGCGTTGCTTGTATACAGCGAGGGTGAAGAACTTAAAGTATACTCCACAAAAGGTGTACACCAGAGAAAATTGAAATAGACACTAAAATATTGCAAAATGGAAAACAAGAATCTCAAACAGAACCTGAGCGAGGAGAACAAAATGTCCCGCAGAGGATTCCTCAAGACAGCTGCTGCAGGAGCGGGAGCTGCAGGAATTGCAATGCTCGGAGCATCATCACTTGGATCGTTCCTTACATCATGCACCACCAAAGAGCACTTCGACACCATCATTGCCAACGGCGTAGTATACTGCGGCGACGGAAAAGCACCTTTGCAGAACGCCATGGTAGGTATCAAAAACGGCAAAATTGTAGAAATAGGCAAACTTGGCAACCTCAAGAACCTTGCTGAGCACTGCAAAGTAATTGATGCTGAGGGTATGGCTGTATCTCCAGGATTCATTGACATCCACTCCCATACAGACACTAACCTTCTCATTGCTCCCGACGGAGGCAGCAAGCTTTATCAGGGTGTAACTACAGACATTGGAGGAAACTGCGGTGACTCACCGTTCCCATACTCAGACGAGTACTTTGCATCAAAACAGGGTACCCTAAGACACGGCTTCCCATTCTGGAAAGACATAGATGGTTTCTACGATGCCCTTAGAGCAAAGAAAATTGGAATCAACTACAAAACATACACCGGCCAGGGCCAGTTGCGTTCTGCTGTTGTGGGTGACAACGCCGTTAAGGCCACTCCAGAACAGATGAAGAAGATGATTGAAATCCTTGAGGCCGAGATGGCTATGGGCAGCCTTGGTATCTCTTGCGGATTGGAGTACGCTCCAGGCTCATACGCAAGCAACGATGAGATTGTAGAGCTGTTGAAAGTTGTTGCAAAACACAACGGACTGTTTGCAATCCACATGAGAAACGAGGACGACCGCGTGGAGGAGTCCATTGCAGAGGCAATTGACATTGCACGCAAATCTGGCGTAAGGCTTCAGATATCACACCTTAAGGCA